>Ga0134126_10000430_pt1 | contig 54023 bp, 48 predicted proteins | sample KB31752_FD_96881 | JGI IMG/M metagenome (GOLD analysis project Ga0134126, IMG submission 96881) | Terrestrial soil microbial communities with excess Nitrogen fertilizer from Kellogg Biological Station, Michigan, USA - KB3-175-2 | ecosystem: Environmental > Terrestrial > Soil > Unclassified ...
AGGAACATGCCGTACTGCACAGGCTGACCTCTTTCGTCTCGACGACCCAGGCCCCGGCGACGTCCCCGGGGACGCCGGTTGACCGAGCGCTTGCTTCACTACCCTACGATGGCCCCCCGAGGGGCGTCAACCAGCCAGTGAAGGGGGCCAAGCAGCCCCGAGGGCGTCAACCAGCCAGCGGCCCGCGGAGGAGCCGGCCCGGCAGGGCTCCGGTGTGGTCGTCCCCGTCGTGGACCACCTGGCCGGCGACGAGGGTGGCCAGGAAGCCGGTGGCCCGCTGGGTGATCCGGGGCTGACCGGCCGGCAGGTCGTGGGCGACGACGGGCATCGCCGGGCCCACCTGGTCGGGGTCGAAGACGTTGAGGTCGGCCACCAGGCCCTCCCGGACGAGGCCGCGGTCGGAGAACCCCCACGCCCGGGCCGGCGCCAGGGTCAACATCCGCACCGCCTCCTCCAAGGTGAAGTCCTGGCGTTGGCGGACCCAGTGGGCCAGCAGGTGGGTTTGGATGGAGCAGTCCGACATCTGGCTGACGTGGGCGCCGGCGTCGGAGAACGCCATCACCGTCCGGGGGTGGGCCATCGTGGCCTTCACCAGGTCGTAGTCGAACGGCTGCAGGGTCTGGACGAAGAACTGGGTGAAGTCGGTCTCGAGCGCCAGGTCGATCATGGCCTCCACCGGGTCCACCCCTCGAGCCGCCGCCGCCTCGGCGACCGTCGGGTTGGGCGGGGTGGGCTGGTCGAGGACGCGCATCCGGTCGAAGTCGGGACGGCGGGCCTCGGCGCCGATGGCCCGGGCGTACGGCCCGTGGTGGGCGGCCCAGACCAATCGCTGCCGAACCTCCGGGTCGCGGAGGGCGGCCCGCGCCTCGTCGGGGGGGAGGGCACGGACCTCGGCCCATTCCGCCAGACCGTCGAACGGCAACTGGGTGAGGAACGACGACATCGTCCCGATACCTCGTGAGTGGGTCAGCCCGAAGATGCGCCCGCCGGCCAGGGCGGCGGCGTCGATCACCTCCAGCGACCGGCCGCCGTTCGTGGCTCCGATGGCGAACGGGATCCCGGTCTCGACCGCCAGGTCGATCAACCGGGCGTCCCGGGACGGGCGCTCCTCGGCGTCCGGTGGGTCCTCCGCCATCTGGAACACCCCGACGCCGAGGTCACCGAGCACCCCGACCAGGTGCCGAACCTCATCCCAGGAGGCCAGGCGGGACGCCACCGGCCGGTCGTCGGACGTCTCGTGGTGGTGGGTGCGCGACGACGTGAACCCGTAGGCGCCGGCGGTGAGGGCCTCCCGGAGCTCGGTCGCCATGGCCGCCACGTCGTCGCCGGTGGCCTCCTCCTCGAAGGCCCGCTCGCCCATGACGTAGGTGCGGAGGGCGGAGTGGCCGACGTTGGCGGCGTAGTTGATCCCCTTCGGGAGGCGGTCGACGGCGTCGAGGTACTCGGCGAAGGTGGCCCAGGACCAGTCGATGCCCGTCGCCATGGCCGCGCCGGAGATGTCCTCGGCCCGTTCGAGGTTCCGCACCACCAGCTGCCGTTCGTCGGGCCCCGCCGGCGCCAGGGTGAACCCTGTGTGCCCCATCACCACGGTGGTCACCCCGTGCCAGCAGGAGCAGGTGCCGAGGGGGTCCCAGAACACCTGGGCGTCCATGTGCGTGTGGCCGTCGATGAACCCGGGGGTGACCACGTGCCCCTCGGCGTCGATCTGCCGGTCGCCCCGTTCGCGGATGCGGCCGACGGCGGCGATCCGATCGCCAACGATCCCGACGTCGGCCCGGAACGGCGGGAACCCGGTGCCGTCGACCACCGTCCCGTTGCGGATCACCACGTCGAAGGGCATCTGTTCGCTCCCGGTCTGTTCGCTCCCGGTCTGTTCGCTCCCGGTCTATTCGCTCCCGGTCTAGCGGAAGTGGGGGATCACCTTGTCCCCCCACTGACGGATGGTCTCGAGGCACACCTCCTGGGGGACGGTGCCCATCTGGATGAGGCACATGATCTCGTCCACCCCGCCCTCGGCCAGACGCTCGACGTAGCCGACGGCGTCCTGCCAGTTGCCGTAGGCGTGGTTGGGGTTGAAGGTGGCCAGGGAGGTGGGGCGCACCGGGATGTTGGCCTCGTGGAGCCGGGCCACCATCGCCTCGGCGTCCCGGCGGATGGCCGCCAGGTTGTCCTCGTCCTCGGTGTCCTGGGCCGGGACGGCGCCGCCGCCGTACCAGTGCAGGATGGACTCGGCGAAGAACCGCTGGCCCCGGGCGCCGACCCGCAGGGCCTCCTCCCGGTCGTCGAGGACGATGGTGGGGCACAGCGCCGAGAAGTAGTCGTTGACCTCGGTGGAGACGAACCGCTTTCCCGTCCGGACGGCGATGGCCTCTTGGTACAGCTTGCGCAGATGGAGCACCTCGTCGGGACCGGCGAAGCCGAGCACCAGCGCCCCGATCCCGTAGTCGGCGGCCAGCTCGACCGTCGACGCCTTGGTGCACGCCATGTAGAGCGGCGGATGGGGCGCCTGGACCGGCCTCGGCAGGATGACGTGGGGCTCGTTGCCGTCCGGGGCCTCGATGGTGAGGAGGTCCCCGTGCCAGACGAACGAGTCCTCCCGCCACGCCGACGAGATCAGCCGGAGGGCCTCTTCGACCTGGGGGTAGGTCTCTTCGGGATCGACCCCGCACAGCGACATCTCCTGGGCCGTCGCCCCCCGGCCGGCCCCCAGGTCGAGGCGGCCGTTCGAGAGGACGTCGAGCATGGCCGCCCGCTCGGCCACCCGGACCGGGTGGTTGTAGCCGAAAGGCATGCACACCACGCCGTGGCCGATCCGGATCCGGCTGGTCCGGGCGGCGACGTAGGTCAAGAAGATCTCGGGGGCGCTCATGTGGGCGTACCAGCGCAGCGAGTGGTGCTCGACCGCCCAGATCCGGTCGAACCCGGCCGCCTCGCCGGCCACTGCCTGGTCGACGCAATCGTGGATCAGCTGCCGCTCACGCTCGGGCGTGGGGTGGCTGAGCTGGGCCTCGAAGATCATCGAGAACTTCACGGCGACCACCCCTCCCCTATATGACTATTAGTTACATGACTATACGGGGGGCCGAGGGTGATGTCCAGGGTCGGTCGTGGGTCCGTTCTCGTCGGCCATCTCGTCGAGGTCGGCGAGGAGCTCTTCGGCGAGCCGCCGCTCGGACTCGTAGTAGCGGCGGCTCCACCGTTCGGCCAGGGTCGGAAATGTCCACCCCGGCACCGCCGCGGTGACCTGCTCGTTGTGGGCCAGCGTGTCCACCATCCGGGCCGCGTGGTCCCGGTGGGCGACCACCACCTGGCGCAGATCGTCACGGTCGGCGAGGTGGCCCAACCAGACCCGCAGGATGACCCCGTGCTTCAACACCGGTCGTTCCACCGGGGAGTGCTGGACCCAGTCAGCCAACGCCTGACGCCCGGGTTCGGTGATGCGGTAGAGGCGCCGGTTCCGGGGCTCGTCGTGGACGGCCGGTAGGCACTCCACGTAGCCGATGGCCTCGAGGCGCCGGAGCTCCCGGTAGATCTGGCTGATGGCCGGGCTCCAGTAGAAGTGGGCGAGGCTGGCGTCGGCCCACTTCTTGCAGTCGTACCCAGAAAGGTCTCGACCGAACGAGAGGAGGCCGAGCACCGCCCAGGCCGTCGCCGGGAGCGCGGTCGATGCGTCCTCCATCCCTTCCCGACTATACCGAAGGGCTGTGTCTGCCCCCTCACCGGCCGAGGAGCCGGTCGCCGATCGCTGGCAGGACGTCGTCACCGTGGGCTGCGCCAACTTCCGGCCCGTCTTCGGGGACAAGGAGGCCACCCTGTCCGGCATGGAACGGGTGGTCGATTCGGCCGCCGACCGGGGGTGCGACCTCGTGGTGTTCCCCGAAGGTGCCCTCAGCTCCTGGTCGTTCTGCGCGGCTTGCCGCGACGCCGGCCGGCCCTGCCGGTGGCATCTCGACCAGGCCGAGACGTCCGACGGCCCGGCGGTGCGCCGGATGGCCGAACGGTGTCGCCGGCACGACCTCTACACGGTGTTCGGGTTCGTCGAACGCGACGCGGAACGGCCCGAGGTCCTGTACAACGCCGCGGCCATCGTCGGCCCCACCGGGGTGCTCGGCACCTACCGGAAGATGCACCTGGGTGACCTCCCGGCCACCACCGAGGGCATCACCTTCGTGCCGGGCACCGACCTGCCGTTGTGGCCGACGCGGTTCGGCCCCATCGGCGTCTGCATCTGCTTCGACTTCTGGCTCAACCCCGAAGTGCCGAGGCTGTTGGCTCTCCAGGGAGCCCGGCTGCTCGTCAACCCGACGGCCTGCCTGTCCACCACGTCGCGAGACGAGATCGTCTACGGCGCCCTCGTCCGAGGACGCGAGAACCTGTCGTTCGTGGCGGTGGCCAACCTCGTCGGTCGTCCGGGCGACCCGAACGGCGACCGCTTCGCCGGGCACAGCGTCATCACCGGACCGGAACGGCCGAGCTTCAACCGGCCACTGGCCGAGGCCGGCGAAGGCGAAGAGCTGATCGTGGCCACCCTCGACCTCGGCGAGCTCGACCGCTGGGCCGACTACTACCCCTGGCGGGCGTGGCGGCAGGGCCGGCTGGCCGGCGCGTCCCGGCTCATCGCCGACCAGTTCGCCGCGCTCGCCGACGGCGCCGACGGTGACGGCGTTCGATGACACGGCTGGGCTCGCCGGGCACCGGAGTGTTAGTGACCGGGGCCGCCTCCGGGGTGGGGCGCCACACGGCCTTGGCCCTGGCCGAGGTGGGTCGGCCGGTGGCGGCGTGGGATCTCGACGGGTCGGGGGCGGAGGCCACGGCGGGCGAGTGCGCCGAACGGTACGGCGTCACGACGGCGTGGAAGGCCATCGACGTGGCCGACTCGGCGGCGGTGGCCGCCGGGGTGGTGGAGACCGCCGCCGCCCTCGGGTTCCTGGGCGGTCTGGTCCATGCCGCCGCCGTGTCGGGCCCGATGCCGCTGGACGACCTGGACGATGCCACCTGGGACCGGGCCATGCAGGTGAACGCCCGGGCGGCGGTGATGCTGACCCGGGCGGTGCTCGAACCGTTCCGAGCGGCTGGACCGGGTTCGGCCGTGGTCCTCGTCTCCTCGGTCGAGGGGCTGGTCGGCAACCCCGTCCATCCGCCCTACTGCGCGTCGAAGGCGGCCCTCCTCGGTCTGGTCCGGTCGGTAGGGGCCAGGTTCGCCAGCGAGGGGTTCCGGGTGAACGCCGTCTGTCCCGGGGCCGTCGACACCCCCATGCTGGCCCGGGCCCTGGCCGTCGACGGGTTCCTTCAGCGGATGGAAAAGGCGACGCCGCTGGGTCGCATCGCCGACCCCGTCGAGCTGGCGCGGCCCATCCGGTTCCTGCTCTCCGACGAGGCCGCCTTCGTCACCGGGACCCAGCTGGTGGTCGACGGTGGCCTCACCTCGATCACCAACGTCTGACCTACGCCGGCCGGCGCCAGACGCCGTCTCGGGCTGCGCCGGGCCGCCCAGGGCTACGCCGGGCCGGCGGTCTGGGCCGGCCGGGCGTCGTCGCCGGCGTAGAACTCGATGAGGCCCGTGCCGTCGGGACCGGCCACCAACGGACCGAAGACGGCGCCCTCGGGCAGGACGACGGCGGTGCCGGCCGGGCAGTCGACGCCGCCGATGGTGACCGAACCGCGGGTGATGAAGATGACGTGGTCACTTCGGTGGGCGTGGGCCTCGACCACCATCCCGGGGTCGTACTCGGTGACGATGACCACCGGCGCCGACGCCGACGCCGTCAGGATCTTCAGGCGGACCGCCGCTCTGGCTCCGCCGTCGTGGCGGACCAGGACCTCCTCCCAAGGAAAGTCTTCGGCCCGATGGAACGAGACCTGCGGCCTGTCAGCGCTGGGTTCCGGCATGGTCAACCAGTCTGGCCGAGGGCCGGGACCACGTGGGTACCGAGGGTCCGGAGCATCCCGGCGACGTGGGCGAAGGCCCGATCGGGGTGGAGCCGGTCGGCTCGGCTGGGGTACAGGCCGACGACCAGGTGCTCGCAGCCCAGCCGGCGGTACGACTCGATGCCCTCCAGGACGTCGTCGGGCGTGCCGCCGAAGAACCGCCCCGCCGCCACCTCGGCCGGCGGCACGGACTCGCCGGCATCGAGGCGCCGGAACAGGGCGCGCTCGACCGGCCCTTCGGTCGACGCCCGCCAGTGCGCCAACCGGTCGTCGACGTAGTCGGGCAACCACTCGTCGTCCATAACGCGGCGGTCCTCGCCGACCCAGATGTCCCGACGGAGCACCCAGTCGGCGGCGCTCCCGGCGGCGGCACAGCGGTCCCGGTACCGGCCGACCAGCCGGGCCACTTCGTCGAAGGGGACGACCGGATCGCACAGCCAGGCGTCCCCCAGGCGGGCCGCCCGTTCGAGAGCGGCGTCCGCCACCCCGGCCACCCAGATCGGCGGGTGCGGACGACGAACCGGCCGCGGCTCCAGGGACAGCGGCGGGAACCGCCAGAACGTGCCGTCGTGGGCCACCGTCTCCTCGACCCACAGCCGGCGGATCACGGCCAACGCCTCGTCGAGCCGCCGACCCCGTTCGGCCAGGGTGGCACCGAACGCCGCGTACTCTTCGGCGTTCCATCCGCCCCCGACCGACAGGACGGCCCGGCCGCCGGACAGCTCGTCCAGGACGGCCACCCGCTCGGCCAATCGCAGAGGGTCGTCGAGAGCGGCCAGGTACACCGCCTGGGCCAACTCCAACGTCGACGTCCGGGCGGCCACCGCCGCCAGCAGCAGCAGCGGATCGGCCACCCCGCCGGCATAGCGGAGGTGCTGGAAGTGGTGGTTCCCCACCGTCACCGCCCGGAACCCGAGATCCTCGGCCAACTGGCAGAGGTCGAGCGTCCGGCCATAGGGGTGGGCGGCCTCCCGGTCGACGATCAGGGTGAGGTGCAGGGACAGGTCCATCGATCGCTCCGCCCCTCAGGCCATGTACCCGCCGCCGGTCGCCACCAGGGTCTGGCCGGTGACGTAACACGACAACTCCGAGGCCAAGAACACGGCGGCCGAGCCGATGTCGCGAGTGGGGTCGCCGACCCGTCGAAGGGGCGTCCGGGCCAGCAGGCGCTCTTCGAGGACGGGGTTCTCCCGGTAGGTCCGCTCCATCGCCGGCGTCAGGGCCAGCGGCGCCAGGCAGTTCACCCGGACACCGGCGGGTCCCCACTCGCGGGCCAGGCTCTTGGCCAGCCCGCGCTGGGCGCCCTTCACCACCCCGTAGGCGGGCAACCAGCGGTTCCCCTCGACGCCGGCGGTGGACACCAAGAAGACCAGCGACCCGCGGCGAGCCGCCAGGTGTGGGTAGGCGGCCTGGGCGCAGGAGAACGACGCACCCACCGCGGTGTCCATCATGGTCCGCCAGGTCTCCTCCGGGACCTCCCCGACGTCCCTCGGCGGACCGACGGTGCCGATGGCGTTGTGCACCATGACGTCGAGCCCCCCGAACCGCTCGACGGCCGCCTCGACGGCCCGGTCGACGTCGGCGCGGCGAGTGACGTCGCACTCGACCACCATCGACCGACCGCCCTCGGCCACCACCGTCTCGGCCACCGGTGCGGCGTCGTCGGCCACCCTGGCGGTGATCACCACGTTGGCCCCCTGGGCGGCGCAGGCCAGCACGATCCCCGCCCCGACCCCACCGGCGGCGCCGGTCACCAGGACGGTTCGACCGTCGAGCAGGTTCCCCCGGAGCGGCCCCGTACTGTTCAACTCCGGGCTCGACACCGAGCCGCCCGACTCCGGGCTCGACACCGAGCCGCCCGATACCGGGTTCCCCGACATCACAGTCCCCGCCACAGGCCGCCGTCGGCCACCAGGGTGGCGGCGGTGAGGAAGCTGGCCGCCGGATCGCCCAACAGCGCCACCAGCGGGGCGACGTCGACGGCCGGGTCCCCGGCCCCCGGCACCGGGGCGTCGGTGAGGGCGAAGGCGTCACCAGGGCCCGGCAGCCACAGGGTCGAGCGGGTGGCCACCGCGTTGACGGTCGTCCCGTGGTCCCCCCACTGGGTCGCACATCCTTTGGCCAGCTGGCGGACCCCCTCGGCGACGGTGGCCAGCATCGCCCCGTTGGTCAATCCCGACAGGCCGGCCGTGGGGATCACGAAGACCACCGACCGCGGTCGCCAATGGCCCACCCGGTCGCCCAGCGCCTGGGCGAACCACCAGATCCGGTCCAACGACCCCTCGCAGGCCCGGCGCCACCGGTCGGCGGGGACGTCCACGAGCGGCTCCGCCACCAACAGCTCCGGATGGACCCAGGCGTGGACGACCGCGTCGACCCCGCCCAAGGAGCGGGCGGCATCGTCGAGTGCGGCCCCGACGGGCCTCCGGCCGACGTCATCGGGGTGGACCGCCCCGGGATGGCCGTCGGCCGGGTCGGCGAGCCGCACGGTGGCTCCGGCGGCCGACAACCCCGCCGTCAACCACTCCGTGAACGGCGCCAAGCCGGCCACGATCACCCGTGCCCCGGCGCCGGCCGGCCCGGTCGGGCCGTGACCCATGGCCATCCCCCTTCTCGTGTGCTTGTTGCGTCAGCTTCCCGACAGCTTGGCCACCACCGGGGCGAACACGTCGAGATCGGTGTCGTTCATCAACGTGAACTGCGAGATGTCGTGCTCGTCGCGCCAGTAGCGGAGCTGGTCGCAGAGATCGTCGGTCGTTCCCAACAGGACGAGCGGGGTCCCCTGGGCCAGCTCCAGCTGGCGGAGGGCGGTGGGGTGCCGTCCTTCGGCCACCGAGTCCACGTCCTTGGCCACGATGCCGATGGTGACGCCGAGCTCCAGCTGGTCGTAGCGCTCCCCCGCCGCCTCGCGCACCCAGGCCAGCTTCTGCAGGAACGCCTCGGCGCCGCCGTCGGTGGGATCGGCACCGTCGGGCACGGTCCGCAGGGTGAAGTGGACGATGTCGGCCTTGCGGGCGGCCACCCCGAGAACCACCTTGCCGCCGCCACCCAGGGCGATCGGGGGATGCGGCCGTTGCACGGGCTTGGGGGACAAGGTCAACCCGGAGATCTGGTAGTACCGGCCGGTGTAGTCGAGCTCGTCGGTCGACCAGGCGCCCTTGATCACGTCGATCGCCTCGGACAGGCGGCCCACCCGGACGCCGGGCGGCTCGAAGGGGATGCCGACCTGGTCGTGCTCGAGCTGCCACCACCCGGCGCCGATGCCCAGCTCCAGCCGGCCCTCGGAAAGCAGGTCGAGGGTGGCCGCCTCCTTGGCCAACAGGACGGGGTGGCGGAACTCGTTGTTGGCCACCATGGTGACCAACCGGAGGCGCTCGGTGGCGTCGGCCGCCGCCATCAGTCCGGCGCCGATGGAGAAGTTGTTCCCGATGAAGTGGTCCGACAGGGTCATCAGGTGGAAGCCGAGGTCCTCGGTGCGTCGGACCTTGTCGACCCAGCCCTTCTTGGACGACGCCCCCCGGAGCCCGAGGCCGAACCGGAAGGGCCGCGCTCGCCCGCTCATCCGCGCCGCCTCACCGGTCACCGCCCGACGTGGTCGCCGCTGGAGGGCCGGCGGAGGCCAGGACCTCCCGGAGCCTGGCCGCCAGGTGCTCGGCGAAGGGCCCGGCTCCGAGGCGCGCCAACAGCGGTTCGTTCAACGTCTCGGAAGTGAGGGGTCCCCGGTAGCCGCCGGCGTAGAGCGCCCGCAGCTCGGCGCCGAGCTCGATGACGCCGTCGCCCGGGGCCAACCGCCCGCGCATGGTGGCGTCCAGGAGGTCGGCCGGACGGGTCGCCGGCGCGTCGCTCATCTGCACCCCGGCGACGGGTGCGCCCACGGCCACCAGGTCGTCGACGGTGCCGCCGGCCCAGTGGTGGTTCCAGGTGTCGAGCAACACCGCCCCGTTCGGCCGGCCGGCCGCCGTCACCACCGCGGCGGCGGTGGGCAGGTCGCTGACCACGGCGACCTCGTAGTACTCCAGGGTGACGCCCAGGCCCGAGCCGGCCGCCCGGTCGCAGATCCGGGCGAAGGCCTCCGCACAGTCGTCGACCGTGGCCGCCGGGCTCCCCACCAGGCCGACGTTGACCAGCCGGGCGCCGAGGGCCTCGGCTGCCCCGAACACCGTGTCGACCGGCGCTTCGGCCAGGTACGGCGGGCCGGGGTCGTCGGGGCCGGCCCAGGCGATGACCGCGTCGACGTCGTGCACCCGGACCCCGTGGTCGTCCAAGATCGCCCGGATGTCCCGATCGCTGAGGCCCTCGGCCCTAGCCCGGCCGTAGAACGGCTCGGGCCATACGGAGAGCCCGGCGAACCCGGCCGCCGACGCCACCGCGGCCAGCTCGTCGACCGGAGGGTTGCCGAGGGTGGCCCCGGTCACCACCAGGTCGCCTACACCCAGCCCGTCGGCAGCCAGCTCCCCTCCACCCGACGACCCCGGCACCCCGGCGGTGGCGGTCACCGCTCCAGGTACGGCCGCAGCAGGACGGCCGAGCACCGGCTGTGGTCGAGGAAGTTGAACTCGTCCTCCCGGGCCCCCACCCGTATCCGGGGATCCAGGGTGATCTCCCGGAAGTGCTCCAGGTCCCGGTAGGACGGCTCGGAGATGCCGTCGTACGAGCCGGCCGGCAGCCCCGCCGACGACGACAGCGCCTCCGAGTCGCCGGGTTCGGCGTAGAACTGGCAGAACGTCCCGAGCGTGGGCAGCGGGATGTAGGCGTGGTTGTTCCGCCAGTAGGCGATGCACTGTTCGTGCGTCATGTCGGGACGGCCGGAGATGCAGAACTGCATGATCAGCGGCGCCGGTGGCTTGGAGGCCCGCCACTGGGGCCCGGCCGCCACGAACGACCCCTCGGTGGTCGCCAGGCCGTCGACCGCGCCGCCGAGGTCGGCGAACAGCTCCTCGACGCCCTTCCCGTCCGGGGTCCAGACGTCGATGACCACGTCGAACGGCTCCAGCCGGTCGCCGCAGAGCTCCTCGAAGTGCGTGCCCTCGAACTCCCCGTCGACCCGTCGGAGGGCGCGTGCCCGGGTCACCGGATTGGGCGTCGCCATGAAGGCGGCCAGGCGCTGAGCCAGTAGCTCCTCCAGCTCGGCCCGACGACCGGGCTGGGCGGACAGCGCCGCGGTCGTTCGGTAGTCGTCGGTGGGCATCGCTTCCCCTGGGTCGTCCGTCGCCCGGCAGGCGCATACCCCCGGACCGCCGCCCAGCATAAGTACGAGCAAGCGTTTGGTCAAGGGACGCCGACCGGGGTACCGTCGCCTCCGTGACCACTCCGACCCCCGCCCACCTGCGCTACGAGGTGGACGGTGCCCGGTGCACCATCACCCTCGACCGCCCCGAGGTCCACAACGCCCTCGACCGGCGGCTGCGGGACGAGCTCGGCGAGGCGATCACCCGCTTCGAGGCCGACGACCGCCTCCTCGTGGGCATCCTCACCGGCGCCGGAGGCCGCGCCTTCTCGGCCGGCGACGACCTCAAGGAGATGGCCGACGAGATGGTCGACCCGACCCCCGACGGCCGGCCGGCGGGCCTGGAGGACGCCTCGAAGGGTCCGGCGTTCGAGGTCGGCCGGATGGGCTCGGTGCCCGGCTTCGACCAGGTCCGCACCTGCACCAAGCCCCTCCTGGCCGCCATCGACGGCCACTGCCTGGCCGGCGGATTCGAGCTGGCCCTGTACTGCGACGTCCGGCTGGCCACCCGACAGTCGACCTTCGGGCTGCCCGAGCCGCGCTGGGGTCTCCTGCCCGGGCCCGGCCTGCACGAGCTCCCCAAGCTGATCCCCTTGGGCGAAGCCTTGCGGATCCAGGTGTCCGGTGGCCGGATGTCGGCCGACCGGGCGTACCAGATCGGCCTCGTGCAGTACCTGGCCGACGACCGGGCGTCCCTCTTCCAACAGGCGGTCGCCCTGGCCGACGAGATCATCGCCTGTGCCCCGCTGTCCGTCCGGGCCGTCAAGCACGTGGCCCGGTCCTCGACCGGGCTGTCCACCGCTGACGCCTGGGCCCTGACCGAGGCCGCCGCCGAACGGTTGGCCCGCACCGACGACGCGGCCGAGGGGCTCCGGGCCTTCGCCGAGCGCCGTTCCCCGAACTGGCAGGGTCGTTGACCTGCTGGAGCCGCTGAGCGGCGAGACTGCTCGACAGGAAACCAAGCGAGCGCTAGGTTGGCTGACGCGTCGGATGCCCCTCGCCCCGTCGACTGGAGGATACCCATGAAGGTTTCGCTCGGCCTGCCGCTCTGGGACCCGGACCTCCTCGACGAGTTCGGGTCGGCCCCCGCCCTCGGGGAGGTCGCCCGGGCGGGCGAGTCCGCCGGGTTCGACGCCTGCTTCACCGACGACCATCCGATCCCGGGGAACGACTCCTTCGCCTTCGGGTCCCACCACGCCTTCGATCCCTTCGTGGTGCTGGCCATCGTCGCCGGGGCCACGACGACGCTGCGGCTGCACACCAACCTGGTCATCCTCCCGTTCCGTAACCCGTTCCTCGTCGCCAAGTCGGCGGCCAGCTTGGACGCCTGCTCCGGCGGCCGGCTGATCCTCGGCGCCGGCGCCGGCTACGCCCGCACCGAGTTCGAGGCACTGGGCGTGGACTTCGACGAACGCAACGACCTGTGCGACGAGGCCATCGACGTCATGAAGGAGGTGTGGAGCGGAGCGACCGTGACCCGCCAGGGCCGGCACTTCGACGCACCGGGCAACTCGGCCCGGCCCCTCCCGGTCCAGCGCCCCCATCCCCCGATCTGGATCGGCGGGAACTCCAAGCTCGCCATCCGTCGGGCCGTGGACCGGGCCGACGGCTGGTCCCCCTTCCCCAACCCCGACGCCGGGGCGGCCGAGCGGCGGTCGCCGGTCATCGACACGGTGACGGCCCTGCGGACGAGGATCGAGTACGCCGCCGAGTACGCCGAGCAGGTCGGGCGCACCGAGCCGTTGGAGATCGTCTTCATGCCGCTGGGGTCCGACGGCCAGAAGCTCGACATGTGGACCCAGGACCTCCCCAGCGCCAGCTGGGTCGTCGACAGCGCCGGCCAGCTCCGCGACGCCGGCGTCACCTACCTGGCCGTCACCTTGCCGGGCCAGACCCGGCGGGACCTGATCACCCAGATCGAGTGGTTCGGGTCCGAGGTGCTGCCGTCGGTCGACCAGCTCTGACCGAGCCCACCTAACCCTCGGCCTGCTGCGCCTCGGCCTCGGGGGAGTGGGCCAGCCCCAGCTCGGGGACGAGCCACCACACCGGGTCCTGGTCGTCCCTGGTCCCCCGACGGAGGCTGTCGGGGAACGGCCAACGGCCCTCCAGGTCGTCGACGCGGGACCACTCCGCCGTGATCACCCGCTTGGCGATCCGCCACTCGCCCCGTCGTTCGAACCGGTCGACGAACCGGAAGCCGCTGATGAGGTTCAGCTTCGGGTCCATCGGCTGGTCGGGCGCGGTGCGGTGGAAGGAGATCCCGTAGGTCTCGGCCAGGGCGACGTCGCCGGTCACCTCGATCGACATGTTGGCCACCAGGTGCATCGTCATCTCGTACCGGCGGAGCAGCCGGAAGGCCCAGGCGACGTAGTCGTCGGCAGTACGGATGGCACTGCCGTGATCGTCGGTGGCGTCGTCGTGGTAGCAGGAGCGGACGAGGACCGGGTCCATCCGGTCGATGCCCCGGCAGTACTGCAGGATGACCCGTCGGATGTCGCGCTCGGCGAGCAGCTCGGCGAGCGCGACGTCGACCTGCCCGGGGCTCACAGGAGGGTGCCGCTCTCCTTGAGCGCGGCGATGTCCTCCCACTCGTAACCCAGCTCCAACATGATCTGCTCGGTGTGCTCGCCGTGCTCGGGGGCCCGGGTGGTCGAGACGGGGACCTCGTCGAACTGCGCCGGGCTGGACACCAGCCGGAACTTCTCGCCGTTGCCCCCCTCCATCTCGAGGAGGTAGCCGTTGGCCAGCGCCTGGGGTTCGTCGTGGACCTCACGGGCTTCGAGCACCGGCGCCCAGACGGCCACGCCGGACAGCACCGGGCCCCACTCTTCGAGGGTCCGCTGGGCGAAGATGTCGTCGAGGATGGCGACGCACTCGCCGCGGTGGTCGGCCCGGGCGGCGAAGCTGTCGAACCGGGGGTCGGTGGCCAGCTCGGGCCGGCCGACGGCCGTGACCAGCGGCTCCCAGTACAGGTCCGACTGCAGCATCACCAACGCCACGAAGCGACCGTCCTTCGTCCGGTAGAAGTTGGTGAGCGGGTTCATCATCTGGTGGTGGTCGGACATGGGGATGTCGGGGATGTCGAACAGCCGGGAGGCGACGATGCCCTGGGACATGCTCCACATGCCGACCGACAGCAGGGAGACGTCGACCACCCTGGCCTCGCCGGTCCGCTCCCGACGGAACAGGGCGGCGGCCACCGCGCCGGCCAGGGTCAGGCCGGAGGTGAGGTCACCGATGCCGGGGGCGTGGAAGACCGGGAACCCCCCGTCCTTCGGGGCGTGGAAGTTGGCCAGCCCGCTGCGGGCCCAGTAGGAGGTGGTGTCGTAGCCGCCGTTCTCGGCTTGGGGCCCCCGGACACCCTGGCCGTGGCCGCGCACGTAGATGAGGCGGGGGTTGACGGCCCGGAGGTCCTCCAGGTCGACGCCCAGCTTCCGGCGCACCGGCGGCAGGAAGCTGGTGATGAACACGTCGGCCTCGGCGACGAGCCGGTGGAGGACCGCCCGGCCCTCCTCGCTGCGGACGTCGAGGCCGATGGACCGCTTGCCCCGGTTGGGGGTCTCCATGGCGAAGTTGACAGACGACTGGTTCCCGTCGCCGATCATCCCCGAGACCATCAGCCCCCGCTGGGGGTCGCCGGTGACGGGGTGCTCGATCTTCACCACGTCGGCCCCCCAGTCGGCGAGGACCGCCCCGCACGACGGGACGAACATCCACGTGGCCAGCTCGACCACCTTCACCCCGTCCATGACGCCCGACATCGTGTCCCCAGCTGTCCTCTCGTCGCCCAACGTGCCGCCCCGACCGGTCAGAGGTCCAGTTGGAGCATACGGATGGCGTTGCTCCGCACGATCTTCTCGACGGTCTCGGCATCGAGGCCGGCCATCTGCTCCTCGGCCACCTTGCGGGTGTTGGGCCAGGTGGAGTCGGGGTGCGGGTAGTCGCTCTCGTAGGTGACGTTGTCGACGCCGATGTCGTCGAGCGACTTCAGGCCGTGGGCGTCACTGAAGAAGCAGCCGTAGATGTGCTTGCGGAAGAGGTTGCTCGGCGGCTCGGTGATCCGGTCGTACACGCCCCCGTTCCAGCCCCGGTTCTCCTCCCACACCACGTCGACCCGCTCCAGGATGTACGGGATCCAGCCGATCTGCCCTTCCGAGTAGGCCAGGGTCAGGTCGGGGAACCGGGTCCACAGCCCCGACATCAGCCAGTCGGTCAGCGAGTAGGAGGCGTTGGCGAACGCCAGCGTCGATGCCACCCCAACCGGGGCGTCGGCCGACGTGGTCACCATCTTCGACCCCGACCCGATGTGCATGCAGATGACCGTGCCGGTCTCGTTGCAGGCGTCGAAGAACGGGTCCCAGTACCGGTCGGCGTCGTGAATCGACGGCAGCCCGAGGTTCGGGGGGATCTCGGAGAACGTCACCGACCGGACCCCCCGGGCGGCGTTGCGGCGGACCTCGGCGGCGGCGGCGGCGGGGTCCCACAGGGGGATGATGCACAGCGGGATCAGCCGGCCGCCGGAGCCGCCGCACCACTCGTCCACCATCCAGTCGTTGTAGGCCTTCACGCAGAGCATGGCCAGCTCCCGGTCCTTGGCCTCGAAGAAGGTCTGCCCGCAGAACCGGGGGAAGCTGGGGAAGCAGAGGGAGGCCTCGGTCCAGTTCTCGTCCATGTCGGCCAGGCGGGCCACCGGGTCGTAGCAGCCCGGTCGCATCTCGTCGTAGGTCGTCCCGTCCATGGTGATCCAGTCCCGGGGCTTGCCGACCGAGGCGTTGATCCGGGTGTGCGGCCACTGCAGGTCCTCGTAGAGCCACCAGTCGACCGGTGGCCCCTCGGTGCCCATGGTGTTCCGCCACACCCCGCCGGCCAGGCTCGTCTCCCCCATCGGGGCCCGGACGATCCGCGGGCCGACGTCGGCGTACTTCGAGGGCAGCCGGTCCTGCCAGACCCCGGGCGGCTCGACCACGTGGTCGTCGACGGAGATGATCTTCGGGAAGTCGGCCATACCCGCAATGCTACCCAGCCGTCCTCTACCAAGCAATCGCTTGATAAGGCCGTTACCATCGCCCCATGTCCGGCTCCATCGCACCGGCTCTGCCGGCCGAATCAACCCCGCAGAACGGCCCGCCGCCATGTCGGTGAGCGCCGACTGCGACCTGCCGCTGACGGTCGAGGAGGCGGCCCGGGCGATCCGGGAGGGCGCCCTCACCAGCGTGGAGCTGACGACGGCGCTCCTCGAACGCGCCGACCGGCTCGATCCGCGGCTGGGCACCTACCTCGCCCGCTTCGACGACACCGCGCTGGCGGCCGCCCGGACGGCTGACCGGGAGCTGGCCGAGGGACTGGACCGGGGACCGCTGCACGGCATCCCGGTCGGCATCAAGGACATCTTCCCCACGACGGAGGGACCCACCACCGCCCAGAGCGCCGCCCTCGACGCCGGTTGGGGTGGGGGGGTCGACGCCCCCGCCGTCGCCCGGCTCCGAGCGGCCGGGGCGGTGATCACCGGCAAGGTGACGACCATGGAGCTGACGCTCGGCACCCCCGACCCGGCCAAGCCGTTCCCGTCACCCAGGAACCCGTGGGACCTGGCCCGCTGGCCGGGCGGGTCCAGCTCCGGCAGCGGCAACGGGGTGGCTGCCGGCCTCTTCCTGGCGTCCTTGGGCTCCGACACCGGTGGGAGCATCCGACTGCCGGCCGCCTTCTGCGGGGTGACGGGGCTCGCGCCCACCTACGGGGTGGTCCCCCGGACCGGGGCGGTCCCGTTGGCGTGGACCATCGACCGCGTCGGGCCCCTGGCCCGGTCGGTGCACGACTGCGCGGCGGTCCTCGACGCCATCGCCGGCCCGGACGGCCTCGACCGAACCTGCATGGCCCGGGGGGAGCCGCTGCTCGGGCCGGCCGGCACTGAGTTAGCCGGTACCGGGCTGGTCGGCACAGCCCTGCCCGGTGCCGGCCTGGACGGCATCCGGATCGGGGTGGTCCGCGAGGGCCACTTCCCGGCGGGCATCGATGACGGCGTCCGGGCCACGTTCGACGCCGCCGTCTCCGTGCTCGAGGGACTGGGCGCCGTCGTGACGGTGGAGACCCTCCCGTACCAAGACGAGGGCCTGGCCGCCTCCCTGCTCCTCACGGCCACCGAGGCGTTCACCTTCCACCGCACCGCGCTCGGCCAGCGCTGGGAGGACTTCGGGCGACCCGCTCGACGGTCGTTGGCCGCGGGAGGGCTCAGCTCCGGGGCGGACTACGTCCAGGCCCAGCGGGTACGGGCGATCATCGCCGACGCCGTCGCCGCCCTCTTCGAGAAGGTCGACCTGTTGGCCACCCCCACCTCGGTGATCGGGGCGGTCCGCTACGACGAGCACGGGGAGGTGGCCTTGGAGGAGACGGTCGGCCGGGTGTTCACCCCGTACTGGAACCTCATGGGGAACCCCCTGCTGGCGTTCCCCATCGGCTTCACGGCCGACGGGCTGCCGCTCTCCCTCCAACTGGCGGCGGCACCGCTGGCCGAGCCGCTACTCGTCCGCGCCGGCCAGGCCTATCAGCAGGTCACCGACTGGCACCTCCGGCAACCTCCGCTGGTCACCGGGGACCCTGAACGCCTTCCGGCGTCGTCCCCGCCACCCAGCGACCACCGAAGCGCCGATGCGGTGGCCCCCACGCCGACGCCGACGCCGTCGACGGAGACCCCCGGCCCCGACGTCGCCGCCGTGGCTCGCCGCCTGGCGGACCTCGGGGTCCACCCGACCGAGCCGGAGGTCAGGGCCATCGCCGCGGCGTGGATCGCCGGAGCCCCGTTCCGAGAAGCCCTCTGGGCGATGGGCGGGCCGGACGGGCCGGAGCCGGCCGTCGCCTTCTCAGCCGACCGCCGCCTCCCGCACTAGGGAGCCGCTCACCGGTCGGTCCGGTGGAGCGGTCGCACGAGCAACCGGTCCACCGGACCTCACCGGGCTGTCGTCCGATCGACCGCCCGATCGTCGACGACTGCTACTACCAGTCCTGCTATTACCAGTGCTGCTGCTTACCCCTGCTGGGAGAGCGGCGGCAGCTTGATCGTCCCCAGGAGCTTCAGCGAGCCGCTGCTTGTGTACTTCCCGACGGCCACTGTGTGCGAGCCCAGATGGGCGCCGTCAATGGCGTACGGGCTGCAGACCGTGCCCTGGCTGGTCTTGAGGCCCTTGAGGGCGGCGTTGACCTTGGCCGGTGTGGAGCTCTTGGCCTTCTCTACGGCCGCCTTGTACAAGAAAACCGAGTCGTAGGCGTTGGCCGCCAGCGATGTCGGCGTTGTCTTGTACTTGGCCATGTAGGACTTGGTGAATGTCGTCAGCCCCTTCGAGGTCCCGGTGGCACCGGGGAGGCACCCACCGGGGCTGATGTAGAGGTTCTTGATTGTCGGGCCCGAAGCGAGCTTGTAGTTGACGGCGATGGCCGCCGAGTCACTGGACATGATCGGGACTGTCAGGCCGTTCTGGGGCGCCTGCTTCAACAGGACCGCCAGGGGGTTCGGGTAGTCCCAGTCCAAGATCGCCTTCGCCCCGGCCGACTTCATCGCCAGGATTGTGGAGGTGAGGTCGGTCGCTGTGGTCGAGTGGTACTTGGTGGCCACCGGCGTCAGGCCGAACTTCTTCATCTCCTGGGCCGAGTCCTTGCCCGATGTCATGCCGTAGCTTGTGTTCGTCCCCATGATGCCGATCTTTTTGATCTTCATTGTCTTCACGTAGTAGTCGACCGCCGCCACGGCGACCTCCGCCCCGGACGATGGGACGAACCACAGGTACGGGCTGCTCTGCGTGCCCTTGTACAGGGCCTGTGTGTTGGCGGGCGACAACGCCAGCACCGGGATCTTGGCCTGGTTGATGTCCGACTGCAGCACCGGGTACTGCGCGGTGGCCACCAGGCCGACGATCACCGTCGGGTTCTGCTGCACCAGGTTGAGGAACTGGCCGGGAGCCTTCCCCAATGTGATCGTCGACACGGGCTCACGCACGTACTGGACCGGCTTCCCGCCGATCCCCCCGGCCTTGTTCACGGCGGCGACGCCCAGCTCGACGCCGTCGTTGAAGTCGTTGGTGGCCACGGAGCTCTCGCCGACGATCTCGTAGGCGCCTCCGATCTTGACCGGGCTCGACAGCTTGAAGCTCGCCGCCCCGCTACTCACGCTGGTCCCTACGAGCCCCACCGCTCCGATGGCCATCGTGGCCGTCGCGGCCACTCCGGTCCTCAGAATCCGGTGGTACCCCGCCCTCCGGTGCCATCCCGCCATGTCCCCTCCCTTTGCGATCTCCGGACCCCGCCGGACCGCATTCACACAATCGTAATCCCAGTATGTAGCAAGCGCTTGGTGCCTGTCAACAACCTCTCACCTGCGCTTTTGGTCATTCCGAGTGGAGCCACTCTCCGCCGTCGGCGGCGGAATTGGTTACGGTTCCGGTGATGTTTGTGGGCGTGCGCTCCTGCGCCAGCCCGCGGCTGGTCGAGCCAGCCGGACGCCGGCCGATCCCCCTTCCCCCTCCTCGACCCTCCCGGGTCCCGTCCCTTCGGGCTCTCCTCGGCCCCTTCCCCGGTCCCACCCGGGACCCCATCCCCGAACCCTTCCCAACGGTTGCCGGCCTGGCAGAGTCTGGCCCGCCTGACGCGCCATGGGGCGTCGGGACGCCACATTTGTAGACGGTCATTTGCCACCGGCCTCGGGGGCTTCGACGGCCGAGTCAGTCTCCCGGCCCGTCCGGGACGAAGACCCCATGGAGCGGGGGTGGCTCGGTGCCCTCGCCCGCCATCGTGGCCAACAGGTCGCCGAGCCCGGCGAAACCGGCGGACCGGGCCATGACGACGCCGGGCTCGAGTACCCCTTGGCCGAGCAGGGCTAGGGCTCTCGCCTGGGCCTCCGGGCCGACGCCGGTGGCCCCGATCACCCGGATGCCGCGGGCGGTGATCGGTTGCAGCGGAAGGGTGGCGGTGTCCCGGCCCCGGCCGGCGCCGGCGAGGACGGCCCGACCCTGGCGGCCGGCGAGCTCCACCGCCTGTACAGCGGCGGCCGGCGCGTTGGCCGTCACCTCGACGACGACGTCGGCCAGACCACCGACGGCCTCGCGGAGCACGTCGACGGGGTCGGCCTCGGTGACGTCGATCACGACGTCGGCGCCGAGCCGCCGGGCCACCGCCAGTCGCTCCCGGTCGGCGGCGCCCTTGCCGGTCACCATGATGAACCCGGCTCCGGCCGCCTTGGCGGCCACGACGGCGGCGATGCCCCGGATCCCCGGCCCGAGCACGGCGACCACGTCGCCCGGGCCCGTGGCCGGCAGGTCCACCGCCCAGGTGACCCCGGCGGCGAGCGCGTTGAACAGCGTGGCGTGCTCGGGGTCGACGCCGGCCGGTACCGGCAGGACGAGGGACTCCGGCCGGAGGTAGTGGTGGGTGGCGTACCCGCCCCACAGCGCCGGTGCCTTGTCGATGGGGGTGAGCCCGTAGAACTCCCGCACCTGCCCCGGGCCGAAGGCGGCGCAGTTGGCCAGGTCGCCGCGCCGGCAGTGGTCGCACGCCCGGCAGACCGGCCGGGTGTACACGGCCACCCGGTCGCCGGCGGCGACCCCCCAGGTTCGAGCCGCCACCGGTCCGATCGCCTCGATGACCCCCACGGTCTCGTGGCCCGGGATGAAGCCGTGATAACCCAGGTCGATGTCGCCGGTGTAGAGCTCGTAGTCGGTGCCGCACAGCCCGCATGCCTCGACCCGGAGCACGGCGTCGTCGTCGGCGACGACTGGGACGTCGAAGTCCGATTCGACCAGGCGGCGGGGAGCCTCGAGGACGAGGGCCCGGGCGGTCATCGGGGGACCCCGCCGGTGCCGACCCGTTCCGCCCGGCTTCGGTCGACCGGCTCGAGCGGGTGGGCCGCCATCAGGTCGGCGACGGACCGCGGCGGTCGACCGATCACGTCGTAGACGGCGGTGCTGCACTGGTCCAGGTACCCGCCGGCGATCGCCAGGTCCCAGGCAGCGACCAGGCGGGCGACCGGTTCGGGGGCTCCCGCCGCGGCCAGCTCCATGGCCAGCTCGTCGGCGGCGATCGGCACCACGGTGATGGGCCGGCCGCTCCAGGCCTCGAGGGCTCGGGCGAGGTCGTCGGCGCTCTGCCGGTCTGCACCGGTGACGTCCAAGGTGGACCCGTCGAGCGAAGGGTCGAGGAGCGCTTCGGCCGCCACGTCGGCGCAGTCGTCGCGGCTCACGTACGCCGTCCGACCCGTGCCGCTGGCGACGGGCAGGCGGCCGGCGGCCACCGCGGACGCCCAGCGGCCGACCAGGAGGTCGCCATAGGTGGCGTTGCGCAGGATGGTGGCCGACGGGAACGAGCGCAGCACCTCCTCGGTGTCCCGGTGGTCGTCGGTGACCTCGGCGATGGGGGACCCGGGGAGCCACGGATCGCCGAGGGAGGTGTAGACGACGTGGATCACGCCCGCGTGGCCCGCGGCGGTGATGGCGGCCCGGTGCTGGACGGCGCGACGCCCGAGGTCCGAGGCGGAGACCAGGAGCAAGCGACGCACCCCTTGGAAGGCCCGCTCGACGGTGTCTGGTCGGTCGAAGTCGGCCCGGCGGACGGCGATGCCCCGGTCGGCGAAGGTCGACAGCTCGCCCGGGCGCCGGGTGACGAGGACGAGCCGCTCGGGCGGCAACCGGTCGGCCAGCCGCGCCGCGGCCCGTCGGCCCAGCCGCCCGGCGGCCCCGGTGACCCCGATGACCGGACCGGGTTGGTCGATCACGGTTGCTCGCGCCACGCCGCTTCCCAGGCCCGCATGGCGTGCATCGGGCGGTGGGCGGTCGTCCCGCTGTCGACGACGATGGTCTGGCCGGTGATGCACCGCGCCTCGTCGCTGGCCAGCCAGGCGACGGCGGCGGCGATGTCCTCCGGTTCGGCCGCCCAGGGAAGGACCCGTTCGGCAGCCATGGCCTTCAGTTGTTCCTCGGAGAGGGCGGCCCGGGAGGTGTCGCTCATGATGAGGCCGGGGGCGATGGCGTTGCACCGGATGCCCTCGTGGCCGTACATCGTGGCCACGTACCGGGTCAACGACACGACGGCGGCCTTGGACGACCCGTACGCCGACCGGACGGCGTCGCCGATGAGGGCGGAGGCCGAGGTGATGTTGACGATGGCGCCGCCACCGCCCCGCCGCATGGCCGGGATGGCGTGCTTGCAGCACAGCATCGTCCCGGCGGTGTTGACGGCGAAGCTCCGCTCCCACACCTCCAGGTCCAGGTCCTCGAGGCTCCGGTCCCGGTCGTGGATCTCGGGGACGAGGAGGGCAGCGTTGTTGTCCAGGATGTCCAGCCGGCCGAACCGGGCGACGGTGGTCTGCACCAGGCCGGCCACGGAGGCCTCGTCGGCGATGTCGGTGGTCACCGCCTCCGCCTGGCCGCCACCGTCCCGGATGGCGGCCGCCACCTCCTCGGCCGCGCTGGTCCGTATGTCGGCGACCACCACGGCGGCGCCCTCGTCGGCGAACCGCTGGGCCGTCGCCCGTCCGGCCCCACCGCCGGCGCCGGTGACCACCGCCACCCTGTCGCGAAATCTCCCGCCGCTAAACCGGCCGGTCATTGCCCCATCAGCACCACAGTGCGTGCCACCTCTCCTGCCTGGGCCTCGGCGATGGCCGCCGAGACGTCGTCGAGCGCGTGCCGGGTGGAGACGAGGGCGTCGAGCTCCAGGCTCCCCTGGCGGTACAGGGCGGCGATCGTCGGGATGTCCCGCCGCGGCAGGGTGTTGCCGCCGATGCACCCCACCAACCGCCGGTCGGCGAACAATGACCGGCCCTCGATCGGGATCGTCGTGCCGGGCGGCATGACCCCGACGACCACGCACAGCCCGCCGGGACGGACGGCGTCGAACGTCTGGGCCACCACCTCGGGGGACCCGACCGCCTCGAACGTGACGTCGACCGGCCGACCGGCGCCGGACCGGACGGCCTCGGTGATGTCGGTGCCCGTCGGGTCGACCACGGCCGTCGCCCCCAGCTGCTCGGCCAGGGCCCGGCGCGAGGGGCTCGGGTCGACGGCCACGATGGTGGTGGCGCCGGCGATGCGGGCGCCCTGGACGATGTTGAGGCCGACCCCGCCGCAACCGACCACGGCGACGGCGGCGCCGGGCCACAGCTCGGCCACGTTCCACGCCGCCCCGAGCCCGGTGGTGACGCCGCAGCCGGCCAGGCACAGGACGTCCAGGGGAAGGTCGTCGTCGATCTTCACCAGCTGCGCCGCCCGGACCACCTCGTACTCGGCCAACGTCCCGGTGCCGACCATCGGATGGAGCGCGTCCCCTTCGGCGGTGTGCAGCCGGGTGCTGCCGTCGGCCATCCGGCCGAAGATGGCCTCGACCCGGGCCGCCCCCTCGCAGTGGACGAACCGGCCGAGGGCGCAGGCCGGGCAGTCCCCGCACGGGCCGTAGAGGGCCAGGACGACGTGGTCCCCGGGAGCGAACCCGTCCACCCCCGGACCGACCGCTTCGACGACGCCGGCGCCTTCGTGCCCGAGGACCATCGGGAAGGAGGCAGCGTTGGAGCGGCCGTGGAGCACGTGGAGGTCAGACCCGCAGATGCCGGACGCCACCAGGCGGACCAGCACCTCCCCAGCCTGGGGCTCGTCGACCTCGACGGTCTCCAGGGCGACGCCGTGCTCGACGTCCCGGACGACGGCCGCCCGCCCCTTCACTCCGGTCCCCCGTCGCTGACCCGGTAGAACTGGCTGGCCCAGTCGGCGTGGACCATCACCCGCTCGGTCCGTGGGGTGTTGGCCGCCGCCGTCGCCCACGCCTCGGTCGTCAAGAACTCGTCGTTCGACATCTCGTAGAGGGCGAGGAACCGCTGGCGCCCGTTGGCGGGGAGGTCCCCGCCGATCGCCCGGAAGCGGCGGGCGGCCGTGATCTCGGGCACGGCCAGCAGGGCCGGCAGGTGCTCCTCGTCATACCACCCGTGGAACTCGGCGAGGCCGGCCTCGAGCACGTCCATGGTCACGCTGAGAACGAACCGGCCGGCCGGGAACTGCCCCTGGTCGGTCGGCCCCTCCTCGGTCAACCAGCCCTTCGTCGGGACGATCTGCTCGTAGAGCACCCGATCGGCCGTGGCCTCCGGGGCGAGGCCGCCCTCGGGGACGTCCTCGATGGTCATCCACCGGCGGCCGCCGGGAGCGGCGTACTCGTAGTCGGCGACCAGCTCGAACACCCGGCGGTCGGCCGCCGGCTGCTCCACCGGTGGCGGCGCGTCGCCGTCGGAGAACCGCTGCACCATGAGCACCGCCCGGTTGTCTGACACGGCGCCTCCTCAGACCAGGGCGATCGGGTTGACGTTGTTGCCGGTGCCCCCGTCGATGGGGAGCGGGGCGATGACCAGCCCGCAGGTGGCGCCGCCGGCAGCGAGGGCCGCCCGGATGCGGCTGTGGTCACAGTTGTCGACCAGGACGAGCCCGATGGCCCAGTTGAGCATGTGCACCGGGGCCAACGGCTCGTCGGGATGGAAGGCGTCGAGAAAGTCCCAGAGGAGCACCGAGACACCGTGGTCGACGATCCAGCGGGCACCGTCGGCGCCGATCCCGGGGTTGCGGGTGGAGCTCCACTGGTGGCCGGCGGCCTCGTACCGGTCCCTCCCCATGTCCAACAGGAGGGCGTCGCCGGGCTCGAAGGTCACCCCGGCCCGGTCGAGGGCGCCGTCGAGGTCGTCACCGGTCACGGGGCGGTCGGGGTCGACCCACTCGGTGCCGCGCAGGGCCGAGATGTCGAGGTGGACACCGCGGGTGAACAGGCCGGTGCGGGCGAACTCGATGACCGACGGCGCCGCCGGGTCGTCGGAGGCGTACCCGCCGTACCAGGTCCCGTCGAGCCCGATGTGGTTGAGGCCGTCGATGTGGGTGTTGTCGGTGCCGTGGCAATCCAGCTCGATGTGGTCGGAGCCCATGGCCACGGGGCCGTCGGTGAAGAACACCTCAAGCTTGAACGACGGACGACCGTCGGTGCGCTCGTTGGCGCCCGCCGACAGCGTCCGCGAGAGGCTGACCGGGGTGCCGGCACCGATGGCCTCGACGGCCCGGCGGTTGGCCGCCTCGTCGATCAGGCCGGCGGTCCCCCGCCGGTCCGCGCCCTCCCCGTGGCGGGCGTGCAGGTCACGGATCCAGTCGAGGTACTCCTTCGGGATCACCGTGGCGGGGTCGTGGCTCATTGTTCTCCTTCTTGGTCCGGTCAGGTTCGTCCGGTTGGTCCGGGCAGATGCGGTCTGGTCGGCTGCGGTCCGGTCGGCTGCCGTCAGGCCAGGTCGATCCAGGCGCCCTTGAGGGCGGTGTTCTCGAGGACGCTCTCCATGCCGGAGTCCCGGCCGTACCCGCTGTCTTTCAGGCCGCCGAACGGCACGGCCCAGTGGGTCTTGCGATAGGTGTTGACCCAGACCGACCCGGTGTCGAGATCCCGGACGAACCGGTGGGCCCGGGCCAGGTTCGTGGTCCAGACGCCGCTCGCCAGGCCGTAGGAGGAGTCGTTGGCGATGGCCAGGGCCTCGTCGTCGTCGTCGAACGGGATCACCACGCCCACCGGGCCGAAGATCTCCTCGCGGCTGATCCGCATGTCGTTGCGTGCCTGCAGGAAGAGGGTCGGCTCGACGAAGTAGCCGCCCCGCAGGGCCGAGGAGGTCGGGAACAGGTCCTCCCCGTAGCGCCCTCCGAACGCCAGCTCGGCCCCCTCCTTCTGGCCGATCGCCAGGTACGAGGCGACCCGCTCCAGCTGTTCGGCGGACACGAGCGGGCCCATGGTGGCGGCGGGGTCCAGCGGGTCCCCCAGGACCACCTCGGCGGCGATGCGCCGGATCCGTTCCACCATCTCCTCGTAGATGGACGCCTGCACCAGGATCCGGGAGCCGGCGATGCAGGTCTGGCCGGCGTTGCCGGTGAAGAGGCTCATGGTGGTGACGCCGACGGCGGCGGCGTCGAGGTCGGCGTCGGCGAACACCAGGTTCGGCGACTTGCCCCCCAGCTCGAAGGCCAGCTGCTTCAGGGTGCCGGCCGCCGCCGCGCTGATCGTCCGGCCGGTCTCGGTCGAGCCGGTGAAGGTGATCCGCCGGACGTCCGGGTGCCGGACCAGGGCGTCGCCGGCTTCCTCCCCCAGCCCGGACACGACGTTCAGCACCCCCGCCGGCAGCACGTCCGCCAGCAGCTCGGCGGCGCGGAGCACCGAGCACGATGCCTGCTCGGCCGGCTTCACCACCGCGGTGTTGCCGGCGGCCAGCACCGCCGCCACCTTGGCCGTGAAGAGGCTCAGGGGGGCGTTCCAGGGGATGATGACCCCCACCACCCCCACCGGCTGCCGGGTGGTGAAGTTGAAGCTGGTCGGACCGACCCCGATGGTCTCGCCCGCCAGCTTGTCGGCGGCGCCGGCGAAGTAGTGCCACATCTCGACGCAGGCCGGCACGTCGCCCCGGGAGGTGTCGATGATGGGGCGACCGCCGTCCCGGGACTCGACGGTGGCCAGCTCCTCGATGTGGGCGGCGAAGCGGTCACCGGCCGCCCGCAGGTGGCGGGCCCGCTGTAGCGCCGGCAGGCCTTTCCATCCCGGCAGCGCCCGGCGCGCCGCCGCCACGGCCGCGTCGACGTCGTCCCCGTCGCCCCGGGGGATGTCGGCCCAATGGACACCGGTCGCCGGCTCCAGGCTCGGCCAGACCGCCCCTGAGGCGGCACCGACCAATTCCCCGTCGATGAGCTGCCGGTACCCGGCTGTCGGCTGCTTCGCCATCAGGGTCCCTCCCGAAAAACCTCGTGCCCGGAAACTCGTGGCTGCCGGTCCCACGCCCAGCCGAGCGGCACCCTACCTACCGAGACCTTACCTAGCGAGCGCTTGGTTGGCACTACTACGCTACGGGTGGGCGTCATCCGGGTCAAGATCTGGCGGGCCAGTGTGGCGGGGCAGGAGGGGTGATGGAACTGGAGCACCAGATCGACCCGCGGACGACGGCGGTCATCACCTTCGAGCTCCAGCGCGGCCTGGTCGGTGACCTCGGGGGCGACACCCCCCTCACCGAGGCGGTGCACGCCCGGGGTCTCCTGGCCCGGGTGGCCGACGTGGTGACGGCGGCCCGCCGGGCCGGCGCCCCGGTGGTGCACTGCGTGGCCGCCTTCCGGCCCGACCGGGTCGGGTCGTTCGTCAACACCCCGATGATCGAGGCCAACACGGCGGACCCCACCTTCTTGGCCGTGGGGTCGCCGAGCGCGGCGGTGGTACCCGAGCTGGGCCCCCAGCCGGGGGACGTGGAGGTGGTACACCTCAACGGGTTCACCCCGTTCACCGGAACCGTGATGGACACGACGCTGCGCAGCCTCGGTGTCCGCACCATCATTCCGGTCGGGGTGACCCTCAACGCCGGCATCATCGGCGCCTGCCTGGAGGGGGTCGCCCTCGGCTACCGGGTCGTCGTACCCGAGGACGCCGTTGTGGGGCTGCCACCCGCCTACGGCGACGAGGTCCTCCGCCACAGCATCCCGTGGCTGGCCACCGTGTGCACCACGAGCCAGCTCGTCGCTTCCTGGGACCCCGGGCGGATCGGCAGGTGATCGAGTACAGTGCATGAAGTGGTAAGCGACCAAGCGCTTGGTTTTCGGGGGCGGCGGTGACGGGGACGAGGGTGGCGCTGACGGACGTCCGGTTGGTCGCCGGCGGGTTGGACTTCCCGGAGGGGCCGGTGGCGCTGTCCGACGGCAGCATCCTGGTGGTCGAGATGCGCCGGGGCACCCTGACTCGGATCGGCGCCGACGGGACGGTGGTGCAGGTCGTCACCTGCGGTGGCGGGCCCAACGGCTTGGCCGTCGGTCCGGACGGGGCGGTCTACGTCTGCGACAACGGCGGGTACGAGACCGCCTACCAGGGCGGGCGGATCCTCCGGGTGGACCTGGACACCGAGGCCATCGACGTGGTGTACGAGGCCTGCGACGGCGAGGCCCTCTCCGGACCGAACGACCTCGTCTTCGAGTCGTCCGGCCACTTCTGGTTCACGGACAACGGCAAGTTCCACGCCCACGGACGGGACTACGGCCGCATCTACTACGCCGCCCCCGACGGTTCGTCGATCACCAAGGTGATCGACCGCGTCGACGCCCCCAACGGCATCGGGCTCTCCCCGGACCAGCAGACCCTCTACTTCGCCGAGACCCTGACCGGCCGCCTCTACCGGCGGGCCATCGTCGGACCGGGCCGGCTGGAGCACGACCGGGTGCACGACCCCGAGACGCTCGTGTGCGGGCTCGGCGGGGTGCAGATGTTCGACTCGTTGGCCGTCGACGCCGCCGGCCACGTCTCCGTGGGCACCCTCATCTCGGGATGCATCACCGTCGCCTCGCCAGACGGGAGCTCGGTGACCCAGTACACCCTGCCCGAGCCCTACGCCGATCCGATGCCGACCAACCTCTGCTTCGCCGGCGAGGGTCTCGAGACGGCGTTCATCACCCTCTCCGAGACCGGCCGGCTGGTCGCCGCGCCGTGGCCGGAAGGCGGCGGCCTACCCCTGGCGTTCGAACGATGAGCCCGCAACCGTTCGCCGACCAGGCCGCCGTCGTGGGGGTGGGGTGGACCCCGTTCTCCCGCGACTCCGGGGTCACCGTGGGGCAACTGGCGGACCAGTGCGTCCGTGAGGCGGTCGCCGACGCCGGCCTGCGCATCGACCAGGTCGACGGGCTGATGAGCTACGCCATGGGCGACTCGGTGCCGGTGCTCGGGCTCGCCCGGTCCCTCGGCCTCGGCCGCCTCCGCTGGCACCAGGACTTCTGGGGCGGTGGCACGCAGACGGCGTCGATCCTGGGCGACGCCGCCATGGTGATCGCCGAGGGGCTGGCCGACGTAGTGGTTGTCTTCCGGGCCCTGAACGGCCGGACCGGCAAGCGCATGGGGCAGACGGCCGTCGGCCACGCCGAGGACGCCCACTTCTACGGCCAGTACGGCCTGGCCGGACCGGTGCAGCTGTACGCCCTGGCCGCCCAGCGGTACCTCCACGACCACGGGGTCACCGAGGAAGACCTGGCGGCGGTGGCCGTCGAGCTGCGGGCCCACGCGGTGGCCAACCCCCGGGCGCTGCTCCGGACCCCGTTGACGGTGGAGGACCACCACGCCAGCCCGATGGTGGCGACGCCCCTCCGCCGGTTCGACTGCTGCCAGGAGACCGACGGCGGCTGCGCCGTGGTGCTCACCCGGGCCGACCGCGCCCGATCGCTGCCCCACCCGCCGGTCCTCGTCCGGGCCGCTGTGCGGGGTGGCGGCCCGGGATGCTCGGCGCTGGACCGTTCGGTGGACATCGACGGGATCTTCTCTCGCTACATCGCCGACGACCTCTGGCGGTCCAGCGGCATGAGGCCCGGCGACGTCGACCTGGCCCTGTTCTACGACGCCTACACCTGGGTCGTCCTGGCCCAGCTGGAGGACCTCGGGTTCTGCCCGCACGGGGAGGCCGGCGACTTCGTCCGGGACGGGAACCTCCGGCTCGACGGGGCCATCCCGACCAACACCAACGGCGGCCTCCTGTCGGAGGCGTACGTCCACGGCTTCAACAACGTCGCCGAGGCCATCGTCCAACTCCGCCACCAGGCCGGCGACCGGCAGGTGGCGGACGCTTCGGTGGCCCTCTGCACCGGGTTCGGCGGCAGCTTCGGGACGGCGGCCATCCTGGCGAGGGACGACGCATGACCAGCCCGGCGAGCCAGAAGCCGATCCCCCAGCCGAGCGACCTGGCGGCCCCGTACTGGGAGGCCGCCCGACAGGGCCGGTTGAAGATCCAACGGTGCAGGGACTGTCGGTTCTGGGTGCACTTCCCCGACGTCCGGTGCCCCCGGTGCGGCAGCGAGCACCTGGCCTTCGAAGCCGTGAGCGGGCAGGGCCGGATCAGCACCTTCACGTTCGTCCACCGGACCTTCGTCGCCGGCTTCGAAGGGGACGTCCCCTACCCGGTCGCCTGGATCGACCTGGTGGAGCAGCCCGGGCTCCGGGTCTTCGCCGACCTCGCCGACACCCCGGCGGAGACGGTGGCCATCGGACTGCCGGTGGAGGTGGTCTTCTCTGAGCGGGCCGGTTGGGGGACCATCCCGAGCTTCCGCCCGGCGGCCTCCGGGGTCGCCACCGACCACTCATCCAACGACGAGCCATCGAACGACGGGCCATCGAAAGACCGGGAGGTTCCCTCGTGACCAGCGCACTCTCAGGCCTGCGGGTCGTGGACGCCAGCACGGATCTGGCCGGGGCGTACTGCGCCAAGCTGCTGACCGACCTCGGCGCCACCGTCGTGGCGGTCGAACCGCCCGGCGGGGCGCCGCTCCGTCGCTGGTCGGCCACCGGCTCGGTCGGGTCGGACGGTGAAGCTGACGGCGCCTTCTTCCGTTACCTGCGGGCCGGACAGCGGTCGGTGGTGACCGAGGGCGACGACCTGGACCAGCTGGTGGCCGGGGCCGACGTCGTCCTCGGGGTGTCGCCCGAACGGGTGCGGGCGGCCAACCCGTCGGCCGTCGCCGTCACCTTCGACGCGTTCGGTGAGGGCAGCCCCCGGAGCGGGGAACGGATGGACGACTTCTTGCTGCAGGCCCTCTCCGGGTCCCTGTCGGCCCGGGGCGACGAGAACGGCCGCCCCACCTACGTCAACGAGGGCGGCGGGCAGGTGGGTGGGTACATCTCGGGCACCTTCGCCGCCGCCTCGGCCCTGGCGGCGCTGAACGGCCGGCACGCCAGCGGCGAGGGCGAGGCCATCGAGGTGTCCCACCTGGAGGGACAGGCCCTGACGCTCATCAACTACCCCACCGTCCTGGCCAGCTTCCCGGAGCAGAAGGCGGAGACGGTGCGGTGGCTGTCGATCCCGGGCGTCGAGCCCTGCGCCGACGGCTACGTCGGGTTCTTCGTGGTCACCGGCCAACAGTGGCTGGACTTCCTCACCCTGATCGAGCGACCGGACCTGGGCGAGGACGAGGAGCTGATGACGATGCCGGGCCGGATGGCCCGCAAGGAAGAGCTGCTCCCCATCATCCGGAGCTGGACCAGCACCCGGACGGCCGCCGAGATCACCGAGCTGGCCGCCCTGTTCCGGATCCCGTCGGCCTTCATCGGTCGCGGCGACACCATGCCGACCTTCGACCACCTGGTCGAGCGGCAGTCGTTCGCCACCAACCCTCGGGGCGGCTTCGTCCAACCGTCCTCCCCGTTCCGGATGTCCGACTCGGACCGAGTGCCGGTCGGCGCCAGCCCCGACGTCGACCAGCACCACGACGACGCCCCGTGGCCCACTGGTCAGCCGGCCTCGCGCCCAGCCGCTGGAGGGGCCGACGGTCCCGAGGTGGCTGGCGGCCGGCCGCTGGCCGGTCTGCGGGTGCTCGACCTGACGACGTTCTGGGCCGGGCCGATCGCCACCCAACTGCTCGCCTCGCTCGGCGCCGACGTGATCCGGATCGAGTCGGTGCAGCGCCCGGACCCCCAACGCTTCAACACCCGGGTGCCGCGGACACGGCCGCAGTGGTACGAGACGTCGCCGTTCTTCGTGGCGCCGAACATCGAGAAGCGGTGCGTCACCCTCAACCTGATGGTCCCCGAAGGCCAGGCGGTCTTCGAGCAACTGGCCGCCACGGCCGACCTGGTGGTGGAGAACTACACCCCTCGGGTCCTCGACAACTTCGGGCTCTCCTACGACCGGTTGGCCGCCGTCAACCCCCGCATCATCCTCGTCCGGATGCCGGCGTTCGGCCTCGACGGCCCCTGGCGGGACCGGCCGGGGTTCGCCCAGACGGTGTCCCAGGCCGGGGGGATGTGCTGGACGACCGGGTCCACCGACGGTGCCCCGATGAACCCCGGGGCGGTGTGCGACCCGATGAGCGGCATCCACGCCATGGTGGCCGCCCTGGCGGCGGTGGAGCAGCGGCACCGCACCGGGCGGGGCCAGCTGGTCGAGGTGCCGATGATCGAGGTGGTCCTCAACATGACCGCCGAGCAGACGGTCGAGCAGAGCGCCTACGACCAGCTGCTGGCCCGACAGGGAAACCGCGGACCGTCGGGCGCCCCCCAGGGGGTCTACCGGTGTGCCGGCGACGACGTCTGGGTCGCCCTACAGGTCACCGACGACGAGGAGTGGCAGGCCCTCGTCCAGGCCCTCGGCCGGCCGGCCTGGGCGACCGACCCCTCCTTGGGAGGCGTCGAGGGTCGGCGGACGGCCCACGACCGGATCGACGCCGAGCTCAACGGCTGGTTCGAAGGCCGTGACGCCGACGACGCCGTGACGACGCTGCGCGCCGCTGGGGTCGGGGCCGAGGTGGTCCGGCCCGCCCACACCGTCGACCAGACGGACCTCTTCGCCGCCCGGGGGTTCTTCGAGAAGGTCGACCACCCGATCGTGGGACCACGGCTCTACCCGGCCTGGCCGTTCCGGTTGGCGAGCCGGACCGAGCCGTGGTTCACCCGGCCTGCCCCGCTGCTCGGGCAGCACAACGAGGAGGTCCTCCGCGAGGTCGGCCTCGACGACGACGCCATCACCGAACTGGCTGACGGTCAGGTGATCGGCACCGTACCCTTGGGCCTGTGACCACTCACGACCTCGGCGTGGCGGACGTGGCGGGACCGGCGGACGACGGCGGCCTCACCGCCGGCGACCGGGCGGCCCTGCGTCAACTGGTGGAGGCCTACGCCTTCGCCGTCGACCAGCGCGACGGCGACTGGTTCGTCTCCCTCTGGACCCCCGACGCCCGACTGACCGTGCACCAGGGTGGCGGGCCGCCGGTCAGCGAGATGCAAGGGCTCGACGCCCTCCGGACAGTGACGGCGAAGCTCACCCGGTTCCAGCTCACCCACCACCTGGTGGCCAACCACCGGGCCGTCGAGCGCGGCGGGGTGGTCACCGGCGAGGCCTACTGCGAGGCCCACCACCTGCTGCCGCTGGACGGCCATGACAACCTGGTGAGCCACGACGACTTGGTGATGGGCATCCGGTACTTCGACCGGTACCACCGGGACCCGGACGGGGGCTGGCTCATCGCCGAACGCCAGTGCCGCAAGCTCTGGGAGCGCCACGACCGCGTCCAGGGCCACCCGTCGCCGGGCCCTCGCTGACTAGTCCGCGCTGACCAGTCCGGGCTGACCGGCCCGGCCACGCCAGGTCCGGGCGACCCCGCTACAGCTGGACCAGGTCGGGGAAGCCGGGCAGCGACGGGAGCGGGTGGCGGTAGACGCGGGCGGCGTTCTGGTAGGCGACCATGTTGGCCTCGGCCTCGGGCAACCCGTCCAGCGATTGGGCCATCTCCTGCTGCACGTGCGGGAAGATGGCGTCGGAGTGCGGGTAGTCGCACTCCACCATGATGTGGTCGATCCCGATGTGGTCGCGCAGGCGCATGGCCACCGGCTCGCCGAGGGTGGCGAAGTAGTAGTTGCGGCGGAACGGGACGATCAGCGGCTCGGCCAGGCCGTCGAAGCCCTGGCGCCACATGTCCCCGCCCTCCTGTTTGGCCCAGCGGTCCGGGCTCATCGACCCGCGGGCCTCCTGGCGCTCCATCCGCTCGGCCACCATCGAGGCCCAGCCGATCCCGGCCTCGGAGAAGGCGATCTTGAGGTCCGGGAACCGCGAGGGGACGCCGGAGAAGATCCAGTCGACCGCGGTCAGGATGCCGTTGGCCGGGAAGAGAATGGAGTGGGCCGGCGGTGGGGTCCGCGGCGAGGGGATCATGAGCAGCGACCCCGACCCGACATGGAGGCTGATGGCCGTCTCGGTCTCGGCGCAAGCGGCGAACAACGGGTCCCAGTAGCCGTCGTAGATGGACGGCAGGTCCTGGCGCTCGGGGTTCTCCGAGAACGACAGGGCCGTGAACCCGCGGGCGGCGTTCCGGCGGACCTGCTCGGCGGCCACTTCGACGTCACCCAGCCAGACGATCTGCTGGGCGATGAACCGGTCCGGATAGGCCGCCTTCACGTCGGCGGACCACTGGTTGTAGGCCTCGACGCAGGCCAGCCCGAGCTCGGGTCCGAGCTCCAGGAAGCGGCGGCCGGCGAAGCCGAACACGGCCGACGGGAAACAGAGGGAGGCCACGATCCCGCACTTGTCCATGTCGCGGACCCGTTCGGCGACGTCGGTGGCCCCCGGCCAGAGCTCGTCGAACCGGATGGGATCGTGCCGGCGCTCCTTGAGGGGGATGCCCAACGAACCCATGTCGCTGATGAGGATGGGGGCCCGCCGGTCGCCCATCGTCCAGAACTGGTTGCCGTCCTCGTCCTCCACCACCCGGGGGGCGACGTCCTGGAATTTCGCCGGCAACCGCTCGACGAACAGGTCCCCCGGCTCCACCGCGTGGTCGTCGACCGAGATGACGGGGTACCGGATCTCCTCGGCCGGCGGCACCTCGGCGAGGGTGTGGGCGAACCGGGCCGGCTGCGACCGGGTCAGGGCGTCGGTCATGGCGTCTCCTTAAAGGTCCTTCTCCAAAGGTCCTTTCCTTGACACTGGAGAAGGCCCTCCATACAGTCAACCTAGCACTTGCTTGGGAGGGGACGAATGCAGACGGACATCCCGGCCGACCCGAAAGCCCCGACGGCGGCGTGCGGGGTCTGGGCCCACCACGGCGGGGCGATCGGCCCCGGGCTCACCTTCGGGCTGAGCGGGCTGTCGGCCCACGCCGGCGGCACCGGGCGCGGTGACTACCACCGGGCGCTGCGGGACGTCGTCGAGCATGCCGCCCTGGCCGAGGAGCACGGCTTCGATGCCGTGTGGACCTGCGAGCACCACTTCAGCGAAGACGGCTACCTCCCCGCCCCGCTGGTGGCGTTGGCGGCCATCGCCGAGCGGACCCGGCGGGTGACGATCGGGACCGACATCATGCTGGCCTCGATGTGGGACCCGGTGCGGTTCGCCGAGGAGGCCTGCGTCGTCGACCAGCTGAGCTCGGGCCGGCTGGTCCTGGGCCTGGCCACCGGCTACCGGGACGAGGAGTTCGAAGGACTCGGGTTCCGTCGCCGCGACCGGGTGGACCGGATGGTGGAGTGCATCCGGGTGCTCCGGCAGACGGCGGCCGAGGGAGCGGTGTCCGGGGTCGGCATCCTTCCGCCGACGACCACCCTGCCGACCAGTCCCTTGCCGTTCCAGCCGGCCGGTCCGCCGGTCCTGATCGGTGGGTTCGTGGAGCCGGCGGTGCGCCGGGCGGGACAGCTGGCCGACGGGTACGTCGCTCCCCAGATGGGGGCCGGGGGGCTGCAGCGGCGCATCGAGTGGACGGCCCAGGAGTCGCCAGGACCAGGCTTCGCCATTGCCCAGTCGACGTTGGCGTTCGTGGCGGCCCGCGACGCCATCGACCTCGCCGCTCCGGGGCTCGGCCGGCTCCAGGCGCAGTCCCGGGGGTGGAAGCACGAGGCCGGCGACGGGCAGGTCGCTCCCGAATGGCGGCCCGGTGACGAGTGGGAGACGGCCGACCCCGGCCGGTTCAAGGAGGGGAAGCTCGACGACGAACTGCTCACCCACGCCCTCGTGATCGGGACGCCCGAAGAGTGCGTGGCGAAGCTGGCCCCGTTCGCCCGGGTGCTGGCGTCGCTGCCCGACGGGGCACCGGGCCACCTGGCGGCCCGGCTGGCGTACCCGGCGGTGGACGACCGCCACAACCGGGAGTCCATCCGCCTCTACGCCACCGAGGTCATCCCCGCCCTCCGCCAGATCGCCGAGGGCGGCTGACCGATCGCCGAGGCCGGCTGAGGGGCGGCGGCTCAGATGGGCCGGACCGGGTCTCCCCGGAGGAACGACTCGATGTCCTCGACGATCTGCGGGTAGTACTGCGCGTAGGTGTCCTGCGTCACGTAGCCGACGTGCGGGGACACCACGCAATTCGGCAGCCGGCGGAACGGATGGTCGGGGGGCAGCGGCTCGTGCCCGAACACGTCCAGGCCGGCGGCGGCGATCCACCCCTCCTCGAGGGCCCGGACGAGGGCAGCCTCGTCGACGACCGGACCACGCGACGTGTTCACCAGGACGGCCGTCGGCTTCATGCGCCGGAGGTCGGCCTCCCCCACATAGCCGACCGAACGCGGCCCGAGCTTCAGGTGGACGGAGACGACGTCGCTGGTGGCGAAGAACGAATCCCGGTCGAGCAACGTCGCCCCGGCGGCCGCGGCGTGCTCGGCCGTCATGTTCTGGCTCCACGCCACCACGTCCATCCCGAACGCCCGTCCGATCGGTGGCATCTGGGAGCCGAGGTTGCCGAGGCCGACGATGCCGAGCCGCCGTCCGGCCAGGCCCATCCCGAGCCCCTCTTGCCAACCGCCCGATCGGATGGCGGCGTCCTGGCGGGCGATGCCTCTGGCGGCGGCGAGGATCAGGCCCCACGTCAGCTCGACGGTGGTGGCCACGCCGGCCCACCCGCCGGTGCCCTGCACCTCCATCCCCAACCGGCGGGCCTCGACCACGTCGACCGCGTCGTTGGCCATCCCGGTGGTGACGATCGACCGGAGGCGGCCGAGACGGGCCAGCCGATCGGCTCGCAACGGGGTCCGCTCGCGCATGAGCACCACGATGTCGAACGCTTCCAGGCGGGCGACCACCTCGTCGTCGTCTGTCTGGTGGTCGTGGAACGCCGTCACGTGCACCAGGTCGTGGAGGGGCGACCAGTCGGCCAGGCTGAGGGCGACGTCCTGGTAGTCGTCGAGGACGGCCACCTTCACCGGCCCGTTCCCGAAGGTCGAAGTGCCGTGGTGTCCGATGCCGCGGTACCCGTCGCTCACCGCCGGAACGCTAGCTGCTCGGGGCGTCGATTACCAAGCAAGCGCTAGGCTCGCCGGATGGACCGCCGGATGGAGCACCGCATGGACCAGCACCAGCCCTGGGACCTGCACCAGCCCTGGGAGCAGTCCCCGCAGTGGTCCACCCTCCCGAGGCTCATCCGCGCCGCCGCGGCCCGTCACGGCGACCGGTTGGCGGTGGCGACGGCGGACCGGGAACTGACGTTCAACGACGTCGTCGAGGCCTCGACCCAGGTCGCCCGAGGTCTGGTGGCGGCCGGGGTGGAACCGGGTGACCGGGTGGCCATCTGGGTGGAGAACCGGTGCGAGTGGCCGGTGATCTGCCTCGGGGCGTGGCAGGCCGGCGCGGTGGTGGTGCCGGTCAACACCCGGTTGAAGGGGATCGAGACCGCCGACATCCTCCGCCGGACCGCCGCCCGGGTCCTCTTCGCCGTGCCGTCGTTCGGTCGCCACCAGCACCTGGCCCTGCTCAGAGAACAGGTCGGCGGGCCCGACGGCGACCTTCCCTTCGCCGGGCTCCCGGCGCTGCGCACCCTGGTGACGGTCGGCGAGGAAGCGGTGGAGGGCGCCCTGAACCTGGCCCAGCTGGTCGAGGGGGGAGCGGCAGTGCCGGTCGGGGTGGTCGCCGAACGAGAAGCGGCGGTGGCCCCGGAGGATCCGTGCGAGATCCTGTTCACCTCCGGCACGACGGGCCGGCCGAAGGGCGTGGTGGTGGACAACGCCCAGACCATCCGGATCTACTGGGACTGGACCGGGATCTTCGAGCTGGGCCCGGAGGACCGGTGCCTGCTGGTGAGCCCGTACGCCCACGGCACCGGCGTCAACGCCCACCTCGTCGGGTCGCTGATCCGGGGGTTCGCCTGCGTGCCGGTGGACGTCTTCGACGCCACCACGGTCCTCGACCTCATGGTGGACCGGGGGGTGACCGTCATGGTCGGGCCACCGAGCCTCTACACCCGGCTCCTCCAAGCGTCCCACGACCGGAAGGCGCCGAGCCTCCGGCTGGCGGCCCTCGGGATGTCGACGGTGCCCCCGGAGCTGACGGCGAGGCTGCGGGAGGAGTGGTCGGTGGCGCGGATCGCCAACGCCTACGGCATGACCGAGGCCCAGGTGATGCTCAGCACCCGACCGGACGACGACGATCGCACCGTGTCGGAGAGCTCGGGCCGCCCGTTGCCGGGGGTCGAGCTCCAGCTGGTGGACGAGGCCGGTCAGCCGGTCCCCCCCGAGGAGCGCGGCGAGATCGTGGTGCGCCGGTCGTTCGCCGTCATGGACCACTACTGGGACGACCCCGACGCCACCGCCGCCGCCTTCGACGAGTCCGGGTGGTTCCACACCGGCGACATGGCGGTGGCCGACGACCGCGGCAACGTCCGCATCATCGGGCGGAGCAAGGACGTCTTCATCGTCAACGGGTTCAATGCCTACCCCACCGAGATCGAGAACCTCCTCCTTCACCACACCGGGATCGTGCAGGCGGCCATCCTCGCCGTCCCGGACGACGAGACCGGCGAGGCCGGGGTGGCCTTCGTCGTCCCCGACGACGGGGTGGACCTCGACCCGGTCGAGATCCGGGAGTGGTCACGCCGGTCGATGGCCACCTACAAGGTTCCCAAGCACGTCCTGGTGGTGGACGACCTCCCGCTCGGCGCGACGGGCAAGGTGGATCGGAACGGCCTCGCCGACCTCTTCGACCACTGGTCCCGGCAGGCGGCCGAGGCGTAACGCCTCCAGTACAGTTCGGGTATGGGGGGTGCTGAACGGTTCGCCGACATCGCCGCACGCGTCCGCAACTGGGGGCGGTGGGGGGCCGACGACCAACTGGGGACCCTGAACCTGGTGGACGACGCCGCCCGGCGACGGGCGGTGGAGAGCGTCCGGACCGGGCAGGCCTTGGCGCTGGGTCTGCCCCTGTCGGCCGAGGAAGGCATCCAGATGGGGTTCGTCCCGGGACGGGTGAACCCGGACCGGACGATGATCTCGGTCAACGAGCCGCTCAGCCCGGACCCCGACTGGATCAGTACGAGCGAGGACTGCGTCACCTTGGCCCTCCAGTGCGCCACCCACTGGGATGCGCTGGCCCACGCCAGTTACGGCGGCCACCTCTACAACGGGTTCCCGGCCGGCACCGTGACCGAAGCCGGGGCCTCCAGGTGCGGCATCGGGCTCGTCCGGACCCTGGTGAGCCGCGGGGTGCTGTTGGACGTCGCCCGGGCCAAGGGGTCGTCGATGCTGGAGCCCGGGTACCCGATCAGCGCGGCCGACCTCGACGCCGCCCTGGAGTTGGCCCGCACCGACCTCTCGCCCGGTGACGTCGTCCTGGTCCGCACCGGGCAGATGGCCCACCTGCGGGCGGAGTCCCGGGACCTGGTGGCGTACACGTGGCCGACCCCCGGGTTGACCATCGGCACGGCCGAGTGGTTCGCCGCCCGGGACGTCGCCGCGGTGGCCACCGACACGCTGCCGTTGGAGGTGTTCCCCGGGGAGGACGACGACCTCTACCTCCCCGTCCACCTTCTCCATCTGGTGGACATGGGGATGACGCAGGGGCAGAACTGGGTCCTCGACCCGCTGGGGGAAGCCTGCGCCGAGGACGGGCGGTACACCTTCCTGCTCGACGCCACCCCCCTCCCGTTCACCAACGGTCTCGGATCGCCCCTCAACCCGGTGGCCCTGCGGTAACCCACGTCGAGGGTGGTCGCGCTTGAACCAAGCGCTCGCTCAATTTAGGGTCGACACGACGACAGTCGAAGGGAGGGGCCATGGGGACGCTGGACGGCAAGGTGGCGGTGATCACCGGGGGGGCACGGGGGCAGGGTCGGGCCCACGCGGTGACCCTGGCGGGGGCCGGGGCGGACGTGGCGATCTGCGACATCTCCGAACCGGTGGCGACGACGCACTACCGGACGGCGACGGCCGACGACCTCGAGCAGACCCGGAAAGAGGTGGAGGCCACCGGCCGGCGATGCCTGGCCGTGGAGGCCGACGTGCGGGACCGGCCGGCGATGCGGTCGTTCGTCGAGCGGGCCCACCGGGAGCTGGGTCGCATCGACATCGTGGTGGCCAACGCCGGGATCGGCTCCTACGCCAAGGCCTGGGAGCTGTCCGAGGAACAGTGGGACGAGATGATCGCCATCAACCTGACCGGGGTCTGGAACACCGTCCGGCCGATCCTGCCCCTGATGATCGAGGCGGGCAACGGCGGATCGATCGTGTTGACGTCGTCCAGCGCCGGCCTCATGCCGATCCCGAACATGACGCACTACGTGGCGGCCAAGCACGGCGTCGCCGGGCTGGCCAAGGCACTGGCCGTGGAGCTCGGCGAGTTCGGCATCCGGTGCAACTCGATCCATCCCGGCGCCGTCGACACGACCCTGGTCCGCAACCAGACCAACCTGGACCTGTTCGCCGGGCACGACGGCGGGACCTTCGAGGAGGTGCTACCGGCCCTGTACAGCCTGAACCTGCTGCCGACGGCCGCCCTGCAGCCCGAGGAGATCTCCCAGGCCATCCTCTACCTGGTCTCGGAGGCCGGAAAGAACGTCACCGGGACGGCGCTCCGGGTCGACGCCGGCACCACCATCTGCCCTCCGGGGTCGTGGCGGGCCTGACGGACCGACGTCAGTCTTGAGGGAGTGACGTCCTGACCGACTGACGTCAGCCGACCGTTGGCGACGGCCGCCCGGAAGGGACGGGACCGTCGGCGTCCTGGCGATCGGTCGGCCGGCCCTCGGCAGGCCCGGGTGGTTCGGGGGCCTTCGGCGGCACAGTGACCCGGCGCCAGGAGACCTCCATGAGGGCACCGCCCAGGGGAGAATCGGCCACCCGCCAGCGACCCCCGGTGGTCCGGACGACCGAGTCGGCGATGGCCAGTCCCAGGCCGGCCCCTCCGGGCTGGTCGGTGGCCCGGCGGAACCGGTCGAACAGCCGGTCGCGCTGGTCGTCCGGGATGCCCGGGCCGCTGTCCTCCACCGCCAGCACGGCCCGGGGGCCCTGGGCGCCGACCGACACCTGGACGGTCCCGGCGGCGGGGGCGTACCGGCAGGCGTTGTCGACGAGGGTCCCCACCAGCCGGTCCAACCAGTCCGGCGCCGCCTCGATCCACGCCGGCCCGGTGCCGAGGTGGGTGACCGTGAGAGTGAGCCCTCGGGCGCTGGCGACGGCGACGAACCGGCCGGTGCAGGTGTCCACCGACGTCACCAGGTCCACTGGCTCGTTCGGCGGCGGCGGCGGGGCGGAGTCGAACCGGGCCAGCCAGAGGAGATCCTCCACGATGGTCTTCAGCCGCCGGCTTTCGCGGGCGACGTGCTCCAAGGTCTCCCGGTCGGCGTCGGCGTCGGGCGGGGTGGCCCGGGCCAGCTCGATCTCGGCCTCGATGACGGTCAACGGCGTCCGCAGCTCGTGGGAGGCGTCGGCAGTGAACTCCAAGAGGCGCCGGCGGGCCCGCTCGGCCGGTTCGACCGCCTGTAGGCCGATGACGAGCACGCCGACGAACACCGCCAGCAACAGCACCGGTCCGATCACCAGCTCGCCGGTGAGCATCACCTTTTCGATGTGGGACGGCCCAGCCAGGTTCTGTCCGGCCACCAGCCAGCCGTTGCGGAACGACTGCGCCTCCACCCGGTAGGTGGCGTGGCCGTTCGAGATGCTCACCGGCCCACCCCCGGCGGCGGCCACCCCGGCCAGCACCGGACCGCGCAGCGGTGGGTCCGCCTCGGTGAGCGACTGGACCTGGCCGGACGGGGACACCCACCACATGAACACCGGCGCCCCGTCGGTGCCCTGGTCCTCGGCGACGGTCCGGGTGGCCAGCGGGTTGGACTGGTGGCTGACGTCGGACAGGTGGAGGCTCAGCCGCTGGTCCACTTCCCAGAGGACCCGCCGGCCCAGAAAGGCGTCGAGGGCGGCGGCCACCCCGAGGTAGACGACGGCGATCACCAGGGTGGCCACCACCGCCACCCGGGCGGCGTGGGCGAGGTGCGGGCGCCGCGCCCGGACGGCCCGGATCACCGTTTCCCGGGCGACGCCCCGGCCACTGGTCGACCGGTCACTGGTCCACCAGCTTGTACCCGATGCCCCGGACGGTCTCGATCCGGACGGCGCTGCCGCCGAGCTTCCCGCGGAGCCGGGCCAGGTGGACGTCGATGGTGTTGGACCCGACGGCGTCGGCCTCGTCGTCCCACACCTGGACGGCGATGGACCGCCGTTCCACGACCGCCGGGTACCGGCGCATGAGCAGCTCCAGGATGGCCAACTCGCGACCGGTCAGGGGAAGGTCGTCGCCGTTACACCGGGCCTGCCGGGTGGCCGGGTCGACCTGGAGGTCGCCGACCACCAGCAACGGGTCCAGCACCACCGGTGGCCGCCGTTGCAGCGCCCGGATCCGGGCGAGCAGCTCGGCGAACTCGAACGGCTTCACCAGGTAGTCGTCGGCCCCACCGTCCAGTCCCTCGACCCGGTCGGCGGTGGTGTCACGGGCCGTCAGCATGAGCACGGGCACCTTCGACCCGCGGCGACGGACCTCCCTGACCACGTCCAATCCGGACGGTCCGGGCATCCGCCAGTCGAGGACGGCCACCTCGTACTCGTAGCTCCGCAGGTAGAGGAGCGCCCGGTCACCGTCGGGAACGGCGTCGACCACGTAGCCGTGGCGTCGCAACCCCCGCTCCAGCACCGACCGGAGCCCCGGGTCGTCCTCGGCGACCAGCACCCGCATGGGCCAGGTCTAGTGCGGATTCCTGACGTCCGGGTGACGCCCGGGTGACGCCTGGGTCACGACCGCCGGGACCGGTGGGCCACCACCGCGCCGCCGAGGTCGGGACCGGTGCGGGGTCCCGACGCCCGCGACGGCCGCAGTGGCTCCCGACCGACCACCCCCGCAGGACCGGGACGTCCGGTGATCGCCCAGTGCAGCAGCCGGGCCTGGGTGTCCACCAGGTCGCGGGTGCGGATCCCCCAGAACTCGAACCCGTAGCGGTGGGCGGCGACGCTGGCGTACATCGCCACGAGGGTGCCGGCGACCGCCATCGGATCGGCCCCGGCCGGCGATCCGGTGGCCGAACCGGCCGGGCCACCGGCCTCGGGCGGGCCGGCCGGCGCGTGGCGGCTGATGGCCCGGGCCAGGGCGACGGTGACGGCGTTGAGGGCTCGGACCCGGACGCCGCGCAGCGTGGCGTCACCCTCCTCGGTGGCCAGGTTGAGCACCCGGAAGATGGCCCGGTTGTCGTCCCAGTAGGACAAGAAGCCCTCGGTGACGGTCAGCGCGGTGGCCCAGCTGCCGTCCTCGGACCAGTCGCCGTCGACTAGGTCAGCGAGGTCGTCGGCGCTGAGCACCATCTGTTCGGCCAGGATCCCGATGGCCTGTTCGACGTTCTCGAAGTACTGGTAGAAGGTCGCCGGCGACGTACCGGCGGCCCGGGCGATGTCGATGACCTTCACCGACCGCCACGGCGTGGTGGTGAGCAGGTCGACGGTGGCGTCGAGCAGCCGCTGCCGGGTCGCCCGGCCGCGTTGGCCGGGCACCCGGCCGTCGGTGGTGACCGGTCCCTCGCCGGCGTCGGACCCAGCAGCGTCGGACCGAGCGGCATCAGACATGGCCCCTCAGAGTAGTTTGGCCACCGTGCCCGACCCCGACCCGCCGACCGCGGAGCGGCGGCGATGGGGGCAACGCCTGGCCGCCCACCTGACGGCGAGAGACCCGTCGCTGAGGGCCACCAAGCGATCGGTGCGGGCGGCCGTGGTGGTCCCCGCGGCGTTCGCCATCGCCCGGGCGGTGTCCGCCGACGCCAACGTCCAGCTGTTCGCCGCCTTCGGGGCGGTTGCCCTGCTGCTGTTCGTCGACTTCCCCGGTCGGCGGGGCACCCAACTGCGCCACCTGGGCGCCTTGGTGGTCGTCGGCGCCGTGTTCATCGTGGTGGGCACGGTCTCGTCGGCGGACCCGGTAGTGGCCGTCGTGGTGACGGCCGTCGTCGCCTTCGCCGTGCTCTTCGGCGGCATCCTCAGCCCACCGGTGACCACGGCCACCATGGCCGCGCTGCTGGCGTTCGTGCTGTCGGTGTCGGTGTCCGCCCCGGCGAGCGCCATCCCGGGGCGGCTGGCCGGGTGGGCGCTGGCCGCCGTGCTGTCGGTGCCGGCCGTCCTGCTGGTGTGGCCCCGACCGTTCCACGACGAGCTCCGGCACAAACTGTCGGACACCGCCCGGTCCCTGGCCGGGCTGGTCGGCGCCCATGCCGAGGGTCGCCGGGACCCGGACGGCGTCCGGGTCGCCGAGACCGAGCTGGCCGAGCTGCGGGCCCAGTTCGAGTCGACCACCGCCCCGCCGACCGGGGCCAGCCCCGGGGACTCGGCGTTGGCCAAGCTGGTGTGCCGGATGGAGTGGGTGGGGACGAACGCCGTGCTGGGGCACCAGCAAGCCCTGGCCCTCGACCTTCCCGACGTCCGCCAGGTCAACCGGGCGGCCGCCGAGGTGCTGACCGCCGCCGCCGATCTGCTCTGCGACCGCCGCGGCTGCACCGTCGACGACCCGGCGGTGGCCGGCCGGGTGGAAGCCGCCGTCGGCGACCTGGAGGCGCAGCGGGACCGGAGCCAACAGGCGTCGATGGAACGGGTCCTCGACGGCACCGCCGCCCGGCGGGCCACCGAGGCGCTGGCCCTCGACGGTGGAGAACCGGCAGCGCGGCTGGCCGGCACCCGGAGCTCCCAGCAGGACCGTATCCTCGGTGCCCTCGACCCGACCTTCCGGACCCGGGCCCTCAGCTACGCCGCCGAGATGGTGGCCGAGGCCGCGGTCGAGGCGTCCGGCCTGGACCGACCGTCGGGCACCGACGCCCGGCGGCGGGAGCGGGCGATCTGGGGGTCGGCGGCGCAGAAGGCGGCCGCCCATGCCGACCTGCGGTCGGTGTGGTTCCGCAACAGCCTCCGCGGGGCCGTCGGCCTGGCCCTGGCCGTGGCGGTGGCGGAAGCCACCGGCGTGGCGCACGGGTTCTGGGTGGTGCTCGGCACGTTGTCGGTGCTGCGGTCCAACGCCACCGGAACCGGGGCCACCGCCCTGCGGGCCCTCGTCGGCACCGTGGTGGGGTTCGTCGTCGGGTCGCTGGTGATGGTGGGGGTGGGCGACCACTTCGGGGTGCTGTGGGCGCTGCTGCCCCTGGCGGTGCTGTTGTCGGGGTTCGCGCCGGCCGCCGTCTCCTTCCCGGCCGGCCAGGCGGCGTTCACCGTGCTGGTGGTCATCCTGTTCAACATCATCGATCCGACCGGCTGGAAGGTGGGGCTGACCCGGGTGGAGGACGTCGCCATCGGCTGCGGGGTCAGCGTGGTCGTGGGCTTCCTGTTCTGGCCCCGGGGGGCCGCCGCCGCCCTGGGACGGGCCCTCGGCGAGGCCTACGCCGCCGGATCGGCCTACCTCTTGCGGGCGGTGGAACGGGCGACGTCGCCGGCCGACGACCTGGAGACCGACGTGGCTCGGCGGGCCACCATGGGGGCGTTCGCCCGGATGGAAGACGCCTACCGCGAGTACGTCTCCGAGCGGGGGGCCAAGCCCATCGCCCTGGCCACCGCCACCACCCTGGCCGTGGGGGCGGTACGCACCCGGACGGCCGCCTACTCCCTGGCCACGTTGCCACGCCGGCGGATCGACCCCGACGAAGGCGAGCTGGAAAGCGTGTCGGCCGCCGGCGACTCCCTTTGGCGTTCGTGCTCGGACGCCCATCACTGGTACCTGTCGGTGGGGGACGTCCTGGCCGGTCGGGCTACGACGGTGCCGCCGCTGCGCCACCACGAGGGCGACCTGCACCAGCTCCTCGTCCGGGCCTTCCTCGACAGCACCACCCGTCGGCGGACCGGCGACGTCAGGGCCGTATTGCGTATGCTGTGGGCCGACGAAAGCCTGGAGGACGAGCTGGCCCTCCAGCGCGAGCTGGCCGGCACGGTGGCCCAGTTCGCCCAGCAGCGCCACGGCCAACTGGAGCCGGTGCCGGCGCCGGTGCCCGCGACCTCCTGACGGTCCATCAGGAGTTGGAACTTGTTCTAGCGGTTATCCTGGGTGAATGCAGACGGCGACGCCCAGTCGACCATTGACGCGCGCCCAGCAGGCCCGGCGGCAGCGGGTCATCGACGCCGCCATGGCCCTCGGGTTGGAGGGTGGCTACGAGGCCGTCCAGATGCGCGACGTGGCCGCCCGGGCCGACGTGGCCATGGGCACCGTCTACCGCTACTTCACCTCCAAGGACCACCTGCTGGCGGCCACCCTGGTGCACTGGGTGGAGCTCCTCGACGCCCGGTTGGCCCAACAGCCGGCCCGAGGGGACATCCCGGCCGACCGGGTGCTCGACGTCCTGGACCGGGCGCTGCGGGCCATGGGCCGCCAGCCGAAGCTGGTGACGGCCGTGTTCACCTCCCTGTCCTCCCCCGACCCCGGGGCCATCAACTGCCAGCAACAGATCACGGTGCTGATGGAGGGGATCATCATCCGGGCCATCGGCGAGCCGCAGCCGCCGGAGCCGGCGGAGCGGGCCCGGATGATCGGGCACGTCTGGTACTCCGCCCTCGTCGGCTGGATCAACGGCTGGTCCAGCATGTCGAGGGTCTACGACGAGCTGGCCATCGCCGTCGGCCTCCTCCTCCCCGCCGACCTCGTCGGGGAGTAACCGCCACCGCGTCGTTCACCGCGTCGTTCAGTCGAACTTGACGACGCCGCGGACGTTCTTCCCGGCCGCCAGGTCGTCGTAGCCCTGCTGGACCTGGTCGACGGTGTACTCGTGGCTGACCAGCCCGTCGACCTCCAGCAGGCCCCGCTGGTAGAGCCGCAACAGGTTGGGGACCTGGACCCGGGGACTGGCCGACCCGAACACGGTGCCCAGCAGCGCCTGGTTGAACATGGCGAAGTTGAACAGGTTCAGCTTGACGTCGATCTGGTCGAACGGGGCGATCGCCGTCGCCACCACCCGGGCGTCCTTCGACCCCAGCTGCATCGCCGGGGCGATCAGCTCCCCGGTGAGCACCCCCGGGGTGAGGACCACCACGTCGGCCATCCGGCCCTGGGTGAGCTCGGGGAGTAGGAACGCCGCCTCCTCCATCGACGCCGCGGTGTGCGTCGCCCCGATGGCCATGGCCCGCTCCGTCTTGAACGGCAGCGGGTCGACCGCCACCACGGCGCGGGCGCCACCGATCCGGGCACCCTGGATGGCGCCGGAGCCGACCCCGCCGCAGCCGACCACGACGACCACCTCGCCCGGCCGGACCTTGGCCCGGTCGACCACCGACCCGAACCCGGTCGACAGGCCACAACTGATGAGGGCGGCCGCCCGCAACGACACGTCGGGGTCGATCTTCACCACCGACGCCTCGTTGACCACCATCGTCTCGGCGAACGTCCCCAGCTGGGTCATCCGGTTGAGGGGTTGGCCGTCGAGGTGGTACCGCCACTGGCCGTCGCTGATCATCGGGCCGGCCAGCGTGGCCATGCCGAGGTCGCAGAGATGCTGGCGGCCCGACGCGCACCAGAAGCAGTGCCCGCAGGCCGGGATGAACGCCACGGCGACGTGGTCGCCCTCGGCCACCGCCTGCACCTCCGGGCCCACCCCGGTGACCACCCCGGCCCCCTCGTGGCCGCCGACCATCGGGAACAGCGACTTGACCCCGAACACCTCCAGGATCTCCGGGGCCACGCTCATGTCCCCCGACCGGAGGTGCTCGTCGGAGTGGCACATCCCGGCATACGACACCTGGATCTCCACCTCGTGGGCCCCCGGGGGATCGACGTCGATCTCCTCGGTGGTCCATGGCTCGTGGAGCCCCCTGCACACCGCGGCACGAACCTTCATGCGATGCCTCCCTTGGCTTTTACCTTCAAGTATCGCCCACCGCCTCCACCGACGCTACCGGGCGACCGGACCGGCGGTCCCCTTGCCGGTGACGACCCCCGGGGTAGGGTCGTCGCCATGGCCGCCACCCCCGCGTCCGTCGCGGGCACGATCGAGGTGCGGGGGCTCACCAAGACCTTCGGCTCGGTTGCCGCCGTCCGGGGGTTGGGCTTCACCGTCCAACCCGGCCGGGTAACCGGGTTCCTCGGTCCGAACGGCGCCGGCAAGACCACCACCCTGCGGATGCTCCTCGGGCTGGTCTCCCCGACCAGCGGGACCGCCACCATCGGCGGGCGGCGCTACCGGGACATCGCCGACCCCATCCAATCCGTCGGTGCCGTCCTGGAGGCCACCAGCTTCCACCCGTCCCGCAAGGCCAGGAACCACTTGCGGATGCTGGCCATGGCCGGCGGGGTGGACCAGTCACGGGTCGACCAGGTCCTCGACCTGGTGGGCCTCTCCGGTGACGCCAAGCGGAAGGTCGGCGGGTACTCGCTGGGCATGCGCCAACGCCTCGAGCTGGCCGGTGCCCTCCTCGGTGATCCCGCCGTGCTCATCCTCGACGAGCCGTCCAACGGCTTGGACCCCCAGGGCATCGCCTGGCTCCGCGACTTCCTCCGCCACCTCGCCGGCGGCGGGCGGACCATCCTGGTGTCCTCACACCTGCTGGCCGAGATGGCCCAGACCGTCGACGACGTCATCATCGTGTCCCAGGGACAGCTCCGGGCCCAAGGGCCGCTGTCCTCCTTGGTGACCCAGACCCAGTCCATGCGGGCCCGCACCCCCGAGCCCGACCGGCTGTTGCAGGTGGCCCAGGCCGCCGGGTTCAGCCCCCGCCAGGTGGGCCCGGACGCCGTCGTCGTCGACGGCGCCGGACCACAGCAGCTCGGCCCGGTGCTCGCCACCCACCAGGTGGTGCTGTACGAGCTGGTGCAGCAGAGCCAGAACCTGGAGGCGCTGTTCCTGGAACTGACCACATCGCTCGGCACCCACCCGGAGGCGGCCGGCTACGACCCCGCCGGCCAGCCGGTGCCCCCGGGTGCCGGGCAGGTGCCCCCCGGCTACTGGCCGCCGCCGCCCCAGTTCGGTCCCGGCGGTGCCGCACCGGGATCGCCGGGAGGGCCGTCATGACCCGGGTGTTGCGGTCCGAGCTGTTCAAGTTCCGGACCACCCCGGGCCCGTGGGTGGTTCTCATACTGACGCTCGTCCTGACCGCGCTCGGCGTGGTCACCGCCTTCGTCATCACAGTGAACGGCCGCGGCCAGTTCACCGCGCCGATGTTCACCCCACAGCTGCGGGAACTGATGGGCGCCGGCTACGGCGCCGGAACGGTGATGGCCCCGATCATCGGCATCCTCTGCATCACCACCGAGTACCGGCAGAAGGTGCTGACGACCACCCTGCTGGTCACCCCCCGCCGGGAGGTGGTCGTCGCCGCCAAGGGCGTCGCCTCGGCCATCTGGGGCCTCCTGCTGGCCGTCGCCGGTCTGGTCCTCGTGATGGCCATGGGCATCCCGCTGCTCTCCACCCAGGGGGGGTCGGTGTCGGACCTCCTGAACCAGGCCGGTCCGGTGATCCCCGGACTCCTCGGCGAGTACATCCTCATGGCCATCTTCGGTCTCGGCATCGGCACCTTGCTCCGCAACCAGGTGGCCGCTGTCGTCCTCACCATCGTCTTCGTCGTCATCCTCGAGCCCATCATCGTGGCGCTGGTCCACAGCCTCGCCCACGTCGACCTGAACTGGCTGCCGAGCCGTTCGGCGGCCGCGTTGGCCGGCGGCCTCACCCGGTCGACCGGCGGTGGGCACACAGGGGCCGGCCCGCTGCTGAGTTGGTGGCTCGGCGGCCTTTCCCTGCTTGCCTGGGGGGTCGGCACGGCGGTGATCGGCTACTTCACGACCTTCCGCCGCGACGTCACCTGAGCCCGGGCGAGGACCGCTCGTGGCTGGGGGCTCGGGGCTCGGTCCGAGGGGACTCGGTCCGAGGGACCCAGTCCGAGGGGACTCGGCGACGGATCGCATCGTCCAAAGGGGGGAAGAGGGGACCTGCCGGTTCTTCTGGATCTCAGCCCACGAAGAATTGGCGTGACCAGCGGAAACGCGTGCCGCGGACGGCGAAAACTCACCCGTTTGACCTGCGCTTTTGCCAATTCGCCAGTAGCTGAACCAGAAAAAGTATCCGGGTCCGACCTCCTGCCCTACGGTCCGGACCCGAGCCCGGCCGGGACGGACCAATTAGGTACGTGGCGGAGTCAGCGGAACAGCTCGAGCTGGTCGAACGGGCCGCAGTCCACCACCGTGGCCGGGAGCCCGCCGGGCGGCCGCACCACTCTGACCCCTTCGTCCCGACCGTCGGCCGACGCCCGGGACACCGGCAGACCGTGGACGACCACCCGCAGCCGGTCCGGCGGGGGGTACTCCCCCTCCCGGTCCCACCGGAGCACGGCTGCCACGGTCGAATCCCCCGTTCGGGCGGCCAGCCGGAACTCGTCGCGCCGCCACGGTCCGTAACCGTCACCGGCGTCGTCGTAGCCGGTCCCGACGGCTTCGCCGGCGGCATCGGGGAAGCAGTGCACCGCCGCCAGTCGAGGCTCGTGACCGGCTGGCAGGGCGCCGTCGCCGGCTTCTCCGCCCCACCCGTTGTCGGCTTCGCCGCCGAGATCCCCACCCCACCCATCGTCGAGGACGACGACCGACCCCTCCCGGACGAACAGCACCGGCTGTCCCGCCGGGGTGTCGGCCACGACGGTGCGGCCGCCGTCGACCACCGACACCCGGTCGCCCGGCGGGCCGTCCACCGGCCCTTCTGGCGGGGCCGGGCTGGCCGAGGGGGCCGGCTCGGCGGCCATGGCCGGCACCGGCCGCCACCGGTACCAACGCCCCGGCGGCAGCGGGACCGATCGCTCGGTGCTCCCCGGCCGCGTCGCCGGCGCCACCAGGAGGGCGTCGCCGAGGAAGTAGGCGTCGTCGACGTCCCACAGCCGGCGGTCCGGTGACGACGGTTCACCGTCGCCTGCCGGCCAGCAGAGCGGGCGGACCAGCGGGTGCCCGAACCGGGTGGCCTGGTCGGCCAGGGTGTAGAGGTACGGCAGCAGCCGGTACCGGAGCCGGATCAGCCGGCCGATGGCGCCGCGGTAGGGCGGGGGGAACCGCCAGGGCTCCCGATTGGGGGAACCGAGGACACTGTGGGTGCGGCAGAACGGCATCAGCACCGACATCTCCAGCCATCGCAGGTAGAGCTCGGCGGAGGGCACCCCGCTGAAGCCTCCGATGTCGGACCCGGTGTAGGGCACGCCGGACAGCCCGAGGCCGATGGCCGTGGCCACCTGTTGGCGGAGGCCGTCCCAGCTGGACTCGACGTCGCCCGTCCAGGTCCACGCCCACCGCCCGACGCCGGCCCAGCCAGCGCGGGAGAGGACGAACGGCCGCCGGTCCGGGCGGGCGGCGGCCAGGGCCTCCCAGCCGGCCCGGTCCATCAGCAATCCGTAGGCGTTGTGGCACTCCCGGTGGTCGCCACCGCGGCCTTCGGCGTCGTGGCGGGTCCGCCGCGGCAGCGTTCGGTCGCCCCATAGGGTCATCGACGTCGGCTCGTTCATGTCGTGCCACACGCCGGCCACCCCGGCGTCGAGCAGCCGCCGGTACCAGCCGCCCCACCACCGGCGGGTGCGCGGCGCGGTGAAGTCGGGGAACACCGCCCGGCCCGGCCACACCACCCCCACCAATGGCTGCCCGCGGTCGTCCTCCAGGAAGTGGCCGCCGCGGATCCCGTCGATGAACACGTCGTCGTCCGGATCGACCTTGACCGCCGGGTCGACGATGGTGACCACCCTGGTCCCTCGGTCGCCGAGCCTGGCCGTCAGGCCGGGGAGGTCCGGGAACCGGTGGCGGTCTACCGAGAACACCCGGTAGCCGTCCATGTAGTCGATGTCGAGGTACACGGCGCTGAGCGGCAGCTGCTCGGCCTCGAACCCTTCGGCCACCTCGACGATGTCGGCCTCGTCCTTGTACCCCCACCGGCATTGGTGGTAGCCGAGCGCCCAGCGCGGTGGCCGCGGCGGGAGGCCGGTCAGCCAGGCGTACCGGGTCAGCGCCCGGGGCAACGGCCCCGTGGCCACGTAGTGCCGGAGCTGGCCGCCGGCGAACGTGACCTCCGACGGTCCCGGCGATCCCGGCCCGGCGATCCTGACGTCGGCCTCGAACGAGTTGTCGAAGAACCCCAGGACGTCCCCGTCGGGATGCAACCCGACGGTCACCGGGATCCCGCAGTACAGCGGGTCCTGCCCGGGGCCCCAGGCCCCACCAGGATCCCGGTTCCACAACCGGTGGGTGGTCCCTCGCAGGTCGACCGACCCGGCCTGTTCACCGAGGCCGGCCACCCGTTCGTCGGTGCGCAACACCTGCCGGAACGTCCGGGCCGCGCCCCGCCGCAGCGGCGGCAGCTCGTGCCGGACCAAGCGACCGTCGGCGTCGAAGAACCGCACCGCCCCGTCGGCGGCCACCACCACCCGCAGCGCCGCCGTCCGGACCACCCATCCCCCGCCGTCCGGGGCCACCGACACCTGCGGGGCCGCGACCGGGACCGGGGTCGACGAAGTCGGGCCACCTGGTGAGGGCGGATTGACGGCCCACGGGGGCGGTGGCGTCCCCGGCCCCCAGGTCAGCCGGACCAGGTCGTCGGCCAGGAACCGCAGCTCCAGATCGGCTTCGGCGAACCGGCAGTGGGCGCCCACCACCGATCCGGCTTCGACCACCCGGTCCACCCCGACCAGGTCGCCGGGGCCACGGCTGGTGGCCCGACCGCCTTGCGCCCGCCGGTCCCGGCGGTCCTGCGCCGCCACCCGGACGCTGGTGGCCACGATGGCCGACGAGGTGGACAGACCGAGGTCGGAGACCTCACGGGCGACCAGCGCCGCTTTGATGCCCAGTCGTCGGAGCGGGTTGCTGGCGCCCGGCATGACCCGGGCAGGCTACTGCCAACCACCGCGACCGGGGCACCCTCCGATAGCGTCGGCGGCCAGCATGGTCACCGGAGGACCCCCGCCAGATGCCACGCCAGCGACGGGCTCGACGCCGGGAGGGGCCGAAGACGGCGGTACGACGTTGATCGATGCCGGATGGCGCGGCGGCACCCGGGTGGTGACGGCGGCCAGGCGGCAGTACCGACGGACGATCCGGCATGCCGCCGACGTCGAGATGGTGTCCGGCACCGTCCGGATGGACGGTCGGCGGCTGTGGTTCGCCGTGTCGGACAACGAGGACGCCTACGGGCCGGACGGCCCGGGGAGCCCCCCGATCTGGGCGGTGAACCTCCACGGGTACTTCGGTGGGGGCGAGATGTACTGGCGGGAGAGCGCTCGCCTGGCCGAGCGGCTGGGATGGCGCGTGGTGAACCCCAGCCTCCCCGGGTTCGGCGGCAGCGACCCGCTCGGCTGGGAGCAGGTGTCGATGAAGGCGCTGGCCGACCAGGTGGCCACGGTGTTGGATCGGGTGCAGGCCGGCCCGGTGGTGGTGCTCGGCCACTCGATGGGTGGGGCGGTGGCGGTGCAGTACGCCCACGACCACCCAGGCCACACCCTCGGCGTGATCTACCGGGACGGGGTGGCCACGCCGGCGTGGAAGCAGCGACATGGCCCATTGCCAGCGGTGGTGTCGTCGTTCGCGCCCGACGTCGCCCCCTTCGCCGACATGCTGGCGGCGGCGGTCCTGGACACCCCGGACCTGTTGGTCGGGCGCCTGTACTCGACCGTCCGCTCGGTGTTGCCGGACATTCGCCGAAACGTCCGGACGATGGTCGGGGCGATGCCGGTGGGCAACCTGCTGATGGCCGCCGACCTACGGCCGGAGATCACGGCACTGGTGGCCCAGGGCCTGCCGATCCTGGCCGAATGGGGCTGCTTCGACCGCGTCGTCAACTCGGCGACGGCCGTCGAGTTCGCCGCATGCGCCCGGACCGACGTGCAATGGCTGCCCGGCGGTCACTCCTGGATGCTGGCCCGCCCGAAGGGGCAGGCCGACGTGCTCCGCTACCTCCCGAGCGGACGCCGGTTCATCCGGCAGGTCGAGGACCGGTGGCGCGATTTCGACGCCGCCGACCGATCATTCCCCGCCGTGGGCTGACCGACGGTTGGGCTGATCCCCTCGCCGCCCGGTGGATGCTCCTATCGACGTCAAGTCCCTCCCAGGGCTGCATCGACCAGGAGAGCCCGGTACACCTCTCGGGCGATGTAGCGCTTGAGGCAGCGCATGATCTCCTTGTTGGTCTTCTGCTCCTTG
>Ga0134126_10000431_pt1 | contig 53991 bp, 49 predicted proteins | sample KB31752_FD_96881 | JGI IMG/M metagenome (GOLD analysis project Ga0134126, IMG submission 96881) | Terrestrial soil microbial communities with excess Nitrogen fertilizer from Kellogg Biological Station, Michigan, USA - KB3-175-2 | ecosystem: Environmental > Terrestrial > Soil > Unclassified ...
CAAGTAATGCAGATAAAAATCCTTCAATGATGCTATAGTCAGATTTATCGCGTAGGATATACTTCATTGCGTAATCAAAACTAATTAATTGTTCACCGGGCATTTTATTACTACTCCATTGTTATTAAGATGGAGCTATTGTAACATACTTGGCAATTTATTTACAGAAAAATGCCTATCTTTTATTTATTTTGGATGATGAGATGATTACAATATGAGTAGCGGTATCATAGCTTGTAATATATTTGCTTGATTGGAGGTGGTGTGATATAATTTGCACTGTATTGTATTGTAAGGATCATATCATGAAAAAAGTAATAAGTGTATTGTTTGCTGTTGTAATTGCATTTGCTAGTAATAGCGCTTGGGCGGGTTATAATGCAACGGCAGTAAATAAGTATGGCATATCTGTAGCAGTTGGAGATTATGGTTATATTGCGGTCTCTGATAAGAATGGTAAAAATTGGAAAGAAGTAAACTCTGGTACTAATGTTGGGTTGAAACAAGTAATAACAAATGACAAAACTGGTAAATTTGTGGCATTTGGAGATAAAGGAACCATTGTATTTTCTGATGATAAAGGTGAAAACTGGAAAAAAGCAGTCTCTGATACCGCTACTGATTTGAAAAAAGTAATAACAAATAATAAAACCGGTAAATTTGTGGCACTTTCTGAAACAAGTATTTTCTTTTCTGCTGATGGTGAAAACTGGAAAAAAATAGACGTTGGTACACATGGTTATTTGAGAGGTTTAGTAGCAAATAACAAAACCGGTAGATTTGTGGTCTTTGGAAATAATGGGACTATTATAGTTTCTGATGATAAAGGAGAAAACTGGAAAAAAGTAGACTCTGGTACCGATGATAGTTTGTTATCTGTAATTATAAATAACAAAACTGGTAAATTTGTGGCATTTGGAAATCATGGGGCTATTTTAGTTTCTGATGATGGCGAAAGCTGGACAAAAGTAGGCTCTAGTATTAATGATGGGGGGGTTTTTGCAGTAACAACAAATAACAAAACCGGTAAATCTGCGGCAGTTCAAGAATATGGGGTTATTTTAGTTTCTGATGATAAAGGAGAAAACTGGAAAAAATCCTTTTACGTATCGGTACGTACGCCTGTATGGCGTGATGTAATAACGAATGACAAAACCGGTGTATTTGTAGCAACCGGAAACGGAGGGATTGCAGTTTCTGATGATAAAGGAGAAAACTGGAAAAAAGTAGACTCTGGTACAAATGCTCGATTTAATAGAGTAATAACAAACAACAAAACCGGTATATTTGTGGCATTTGATGCTAGACAAATTATAGCTTCTGATGATAAAGGAGAAAACTGGAAACAAGTAGTCTCTGGTACCGCTTATGATTTGGAAAAAGTAATAACAAATGACAAAACCGGTATATTTGTGGCCTTTGGAAATAATGGGACTATTTTAGTTTCTGATGATAAAGGAGAAAACTGGAAACCAGTATACTATAGTGGTATAGGTGCTAATTTTAGAGCGGTGGCGACGAATGATGCAAACAGTAGATTTACCGCAATTTGGGGTCAAGGGGTTATTTCAAGCTCTGAAGACGGAGAAAATTGGGGGCATACTTTAGCAACGAGTGAAAAATGCGCTAGACCTACTAAAGGTGATATAAAAAATGCTAAATTTTACCCATCTACTTCTCCAGATGAGCCCTTTGGTACTGTAGATATGCAATTTGCAGGTGATAATGGCAAATATGTTACATTTTATCCACCTGCCTCATCACTGGCTGAGCCAAATATGCGGTTTGCAGATGATTATGGTAAAGTTGTCCAAATTAGAGGCATGGAAATTTGGGATTGGAATAAAGAAAACCCTTCTATGCTACATAGGGTGCCATATTATAAAGAGGTTTTGTACCATGATTCATACAAAGGTTATGGCTATACACTTAGAAGATATGATTATATAGGTCTCAATGGCACTTCTTTTAAGGATGTGTTAAAGAGTCAATCAGGTGTTTATTCGTATAGGATCCGCAAGATTTGTGCTATAGCGGTTCCACATGATGATGATACGCTGTCTGCATCTAAGGCATATACCGAGTCGCTTTTAGATGATGGGTTCCAGCTATATTACTCTAAATTTTACAATTTAGATGTAGATGCAACAAATAAATAATTATGATAATACTCCGATTTTTTTAGTCGGAGTATTTGTTCAAACTTTGTTATTTTTTAATTCTTATTTATATCAATTCGGGTAAAATATAGCCCTGTGTCTTTTCAATTCCACTAAAAGAAAGTACCATGGAACAACATTTAAGTGCAATAGTTAATGTCAAAAATGGTGAACGTACCATTGCAAGATGTTTATCTGCCTTACACAAATTTTCTGATGTGGTTGTGTTTGATAATTATTCTACGGATAAAACTGTGGAAATTGCCAAATCTTATCCTAATGTAAATTTAATTCAGCATGAATTTTGTGGTATGGGAAAGGTGCGTAATCTGGCAGCAGGGCATGCAAAATATGATTGGCTATTATATGTAGATTGTGATGAAATTTTGCACCCTGAATTGGTAGATACGTTATTGTCGGCTAGTTTTTGCCAAAATACTATATATTTGGTTAAACGAAAGAATTATTACGCTAATTATTTGGTTGATTCAAGCTCCTGGGAAAATGATTGGATAAAACGTTTATTCAATCGGAATGACACGCGGTTTGTAGAGAACGAAGTGCATGATAGCTTTGAAGTTAAGGATAGTATAAAATACAAAAAAATTACTCCTGGGTTTATATATCATTTTCCTTACGCAAAAGTTTCCGAGCTCATTGATAAAATGCAGTTTTATAGCACTTTATATGCAAAACAACATTATAATAAAAAAAAGCCATATCTATGGATGATTCCGTTTCGTGCTTTATTCATGTTTATTAAGTGTTATATTTTAAAACGCGGATTTTTGGATGGCTTTGTCGGGTTTGCAATTAGCTCGTATAATGCTATGGGAGTTTTTTCCAAATACATTAAATTGTACGAGTTATACAATAATTACTCCATAACTTTGGCAGTAAAAGTTGAATCGGTAGAAGAGATGGCTAATTTAGTAAAAAATATCAATTATCAAAACTTGTTGCCGGAATTTGTTTATATAATGATTTGTAATGAATTGGCAGAAAAAAATCCGGAAATAGCAGTGCAAATAAATGAATTATGTGTGCCAAGTAAAATAATACCGATTGTAGAAGCCAATAACTGGAAGATGCAAATAGAAAATATCGAGGGGCTTAATAATCCTATGTATATAGAAGATAGCAAATTACTTAGAGACCCGAATTTGCTCAAGAAATATAAAAAAATATTATGAGAAAAAAACAGATGCCTAAAGTTCAATTAATTAATTTAGGGTTTTAACGGCTCAGGCGTCATTCCCATGTGGATGGGAATCCATGCTCTAAAAAATTTGTAACTATATTTAAGATAGCTATTAACAATGCAAAAATTTTTACTTATATTCCTCTGTGTTATGATTGCTTGGTTTAATTACCAGTCCAAATATGGTCGAGGTGGTCATACGGATGATTTGCAAATCATACAGCAAATTAATAAACAAGCCATGCTTAATCATGATTTATCAGAGCGAAATAACCGCATGGTCATGCAAATTGCAGGTTTAAAGGGTTCCTCTGATTCGATTGAGCAAAGATCCAGAGAGGAGCTTAATATGATAAAAAATGGAGAGACACTGGTGATGTTACCGGGTAATGATTTGGTGATAGATGAAACAGTTGTAGAGGAAAAAGTTATAGGTAAAAAAGTGATAAATAAAAAATGAATGCTTTAGAAATTAAAAATGTAAATAAATTTTATGGTAAATTTAATGCGCTTCAAAATGTCAGTTTTAATATTGAGCAGGGCGATTTTGTAGGGCTACTTGGAGTAAATGGTGCTGGTAAAACAACTCTTATTTCGTCAATTTCTGGGGTTAATAGTTTTAATGGACAAATTAAGGTAATGGGGTATGATGTTATTAGTGATGTTGTTCGTGCCAAACAAAATTTAGGAGTTGTCCCCCAGGAGTTAGCTTATGATCCATTTCTAACTGTTTATCAAACACTCAAGTTTCAATCTGGTCTTTATGGCGCTGCGAATAATCAGGCTTGGCTGGATGAAGTTATTGAAGGCATGCATCTAAAAGATAAAGTTAATACTAATACTCGTGGTCTGTCCGGTGGTATGAAGAGACGTTTAATGGTTGCCCAGGCACTAGTACATAAGCCACCGGTAATTATTTTAGATGAACCAACTGCAGGGGTTGACGTTGAGATTAGAAAAAGTTTATGGAAGTTTATTAAAACCTTGCATAAGGCTGGGCATACAATTTTATTGACCACACATTATCTGGAAGAGGTTGAGCAAGTATGTAATAAGATTGTTATGATTGATAAGGGACAGATTTTGGCACAAAGTTCAACCATAGATCTAATGAAAGAGGCACATAATTTGCCAACGACAGTTCTGATTGAGACTATAAATGGAAATTTTGCAGCTTCTTTACAAGATAAAGTGTTAAATCAGGATGATAATGTATTTACATTACGATTAAATAATTCAGATGAGCTTTTGCTGATTTTAAATACTTTAAAACAAGCGGGAGTAAAGTTTGGAGACATTGATATTAAACGCCCATCTCTGGAGGATGTTTTTATAAATTGTCTACACCATGGCACTGTGAGTGGAGCTTAAACTATGTTACCTTTTCAAGAGTTAGTAAAAAAAGAAGTTTATCGATTTATGTCTATTTGGGTGCAAACTATATTTGGCCCGGTCACCACAGCTGTATTGTATCAACTTATATTTGGTGCTAAATTATCTCTTATTCCAACTGGCATACCAGGTGTTGCCTATGCGACATTTTTGATTCCAGGTTTAATTATGATGCAAGTATTGCTAAATGCTTTTGGCAATGGCAGCAGCAGTCTGATTCAGTCCAAATATACCGGGAATATAATTTTTGTGTTGATGGCACCAATTTCACCGTTATCAATATATATGGCATTTTTAATTTCTAGCATTATTCGTGGTTTAGTTGTAGGTTTGGCGGTAACAATAGGTATCGCAGCATTTGGTATCTGTTGGCCAGAGGCTTGGTTAGCCCTTATTTATTTTCTTATCTTTGGGGCAGCAATAACCTCAGGGCTTGGAATAATTGCTGGTATTTTATGTGATAAATTTGATCAGTTGGCTGGATTCCAGTCATTTGTAATTGTGCCATTAATTTATTTGGCTGGCATATTTTTTAATCCAGGTGGTTTTTCTGGTATCTGGCATGTGCTTGCTTTGCTAGATCCATTTTTATATATTGTTGATGGGTTTCGTTATGGTTTTATTGCGCACGCTGATTTTAATGTAGTTTTTGGTGCATTATTTGTAGGCGTCTGCGCAATAGGTATAAATTTATTTGGGTACTCATTAATGAAGCGCGGCATCCACATTAAACACTAGTTGTCATTGCGGAAGCTAACGTCATTGCGAGCGAAGCTATCGTCATTGCGAGTGTTAGCGTGGCAATCTTTAAGGGTAATTTATGATAGAAGATATTATTTATAAAGCAATAAACGAGCACATCCAATGTACGTATCTGGACGTATCTGGGGATGGGCGACATTTTGATGCTGTTGTGGTTAGTGAAGATTTTGCGGATAAATCACGCATAGAGCGACATCGTCTGGTTTATACAGCTCTTGGAGAGCGCATGAAAGAAGAAGTGCACGCATTATCAATGAAATTATATACAAACAATGAATGGAGTAAGGTTAATGGATAAATTAAGGGTTAGACAATCACTTGGCTTGAAGGGTGAAATTCGTATATCAGGTGCTAAAAATGCAGCATTACCAATTGTTTGTGCTGGATTATTAACCCCTGAAGTGCTAACTCTGACTAATGTGCCAAATTTACGCGATATTAAGACGTTATCAGAACTTTTAACTGGTATGGGGGCAAAGGTCAATTTTGCCGATGGTAAAATGCAAATTGATGCGGGAAATGTAAATAACTACACTGCGCCATATGAGCTGGTAAAAACAATGCGTGCTTCGATTTTAGTTTTAGGTCCGTTACTTGCCAGATTTGGTGAAGCAAATGTAAGTCTTCCTGGTGGCTGCGCAATTGGTGCCAGACCAGTTGATCAGCATATTAAGGGCTTAGAGCAAATGGGAGCACAAATTACGATTGAACACGGGTTTATTAAAGCAGTTGCCAGCCGCTTAAAAGGTGCGCGAATTGTCATGGATATGGTAACAGTTACCGGAACTGAAAATTTATTAATGGCAGCAGTTTTAGCCTCAGGTGAGACGGTATTAGAAAATTGTGCGTGTGAGCCTGAAGTAACTGATTTAGCCGATTGTCTGGTAAAAATGGGCGCTCAGATTGAAGGTATTGGTACAAATAAGCTAACTATTCATGGGGTAGATAAATTGCATGCTGCAAGTCATGCGATTATTGCTGATCGGATTGAAGCTGGTACTTATGCAGTTGCTGCAGCGATGACGCGTGGTGATTTGACTTTAACTAATACACGTGTAGATACTATGGGTTCGATAATAGATAAACTTATTCAAGCTGGTGCAAAAATAGAGCAATCGAGTGATTCTCTCCGGGTTAGTATGTCTGGCAGACCAAAGGCTGTTGATATAATTACGTCACCTTATCCAGCATTTCCAACAGATATGCAGGCACAATTTATGGCATTAAATTCGCTTGCAGATGGGGTTAGTACCTTAACCGAAACTATATTTGAAAACCGTTACATGCATGTACCTGAGCTATGCCGGATGGGTGCGGATATTTCAACGGATGGTAACATTGCTATTATAAAAGGTGTGGAAACCTTAACTGGAGCAACAGTTATGGCAACCGATTTACGTGCATCAGCATCATTGGTTATTGCTGGACTTGTGGCCAAAGGTGAAACGATTGTTGAGCGGGTATATCACCTGGATCGTGGCTATGAATATATTGAACAAAAATTGGGTAAGGTAGGCGCTGATATTACTCGCCTAAAATAATTACTGTTCACTGTCATTGCGCGCCTTGTGTTGTATGCAAGGCGCGGCACATTCGTGTATTGCTTTTACAAAGTACCACTACAAATTAAGATTGGCTTCTTCATCAACTATGTGAGTGTTTAATCTCTGGCAAAATGCAACATATTTCGGGTGTGTCACAAAGGTATAGAAAATTAGGGCCATAATAATCGAAAAAATTGGATTTTGATTAAAATAGAGCGACCATAGGTATGCGATGATTGGCAGATTTAAGGAGAGCAAATGTTTTATTGTAACTTGCTTATTCATTATGCTCACAATTCCATAGATAACTAAAAGCAGCATAATAGATGCATTAATCAGGAATAAATCATATGCAGTGATTGTTGACATTATAAGACCTGTTAGAGCAAATACCACAGCACCAAATATTCTGGTTTTGGGGTTAATTCCACCCATGCTAATTGGAGCCGCCATGTATCCTATTATATTATATCCACTTACAACAAGCATTAATGAAGCCCAGCTATCTGATTTCCATAGGATAACCGCGGTTATAAGGAAGTTAATTAACATAGAGCGACGGCATAAGTTATATTTAGGGTGCAGCTTACTAATTGTCCATTTTGGCATTTGTCCGGAAATAGCCATTGCATAAAACATGCGTGCAGAACCGCCAAGATACGAGTATCCGGTACCCGATGGACTAACCACGCTATCAGCAATCAAGAGCATACTCACAAAATTAAGACCAAGCAATAAAGCCAGATTTAATAATGGAGAATGAAAATGAAGATTTGACCAGCCGGTACTTGCAATTAGATCATGTGGTACTGCACCCATAAAGGCCAATTGCAGTGACATATATAAGACCATTACAATAATTATAGAGCCTATCATTGCAATCGGAACATTTCGCCTGGAGTTTTTTATTTCACTGGCAAATGCTGCGGGTAATTGAAAACCATTGAATGAATAGATTAGTCCACCGCCAACAATAGCAGCAAAAACAGAACTTATACCGTAACTGGCATTACTGGCTAAAGTGAAATTGCTGGTATCAAATCTGGCAATTAATAATACGATTACGGTAAATATTGGCGTAAATATTTTAAATACGGTAACTACATTGTTGACTCTGGCTAGTAATTTAATTCCATAATAGTTTATGATTAGGTAAATAAATAGTATTCCAACTGCAAATGTTTTACCAGTAAAGGTCAAAACGTTATCATTCATCAGTAATGTAGATTTCGTTGCAGCAGCTAAATATTGAGTTGTAGCCTGTGCTTCAGTAGCAACTGATACGATAAGACCAAACCAATTGGCAAAAGCAAATGGCATGCCAAAAATATTATTATGGGATAGTGCGCTTGATCTGGTGATTGCCCCACGTACAGGGTACTTGGTTACTACTTGTGACAGACATATACCCACTAATGTTACAATAATCGCGGCGGCTATCCAGGCTAAGAAAGCATAGTTACCTGCTAGTTTTGCGTTAAGCTGAGCGCTAAATAACCATCCTGAGCCGACCATGGATGTTGCACTGAGAGCGACGGCGCTAAATAGCGATATTTTCTTTGGCTGATTTGACATTGTATAATTATGCCTTGTAAAAAATAATAATTAGCATTTATAGTCAAACCTATTGGAATTACAATGCAACTAATGCGGCCCACCTAATTGTTGGCAAAGCACAATGTTAAATTATATAGCTTCAATATGATTGAATATGCGAAAACCTGGATTATCTCATATTGGCCAAAAAATATCAATGTGCTATGCAATATATTTTCCACTATATCTATTTTTTTTCCTTTCCGCAACAGTAATTCCCCTCTGGAGGGGTGGCAGGCGCACAGACGCGCCTATTTGCCTGACGGGGTGGGGAAGTTATTTCCGTACCACGTCTCTGTCCATTCCCGCGCAGGCGGGAATCTCTTCCTAATAAATAATCATCGTCTCCAGGTCCAAAGTTATATAATGGATACCTTAAGTTATAAAGAAACAGTGCGAAGTAACTTCAGCCACTGTGGCAATCTCATGAATGAATTACGGTTTTAGGATAGAGTGATTATGCAAGCACAACTGGAATGTATTGAAAAATTTAATCAGGCAAATGTACCGGTAGATGCTGTTGTTATCTGGCTACACGGTTTAGGAGCGGATAATAATGATTTCGTACCAATAGTGCGGGAGATACCATTAAAACATTCAATTAAATTTATTTTTCCGAATGCGCCAATGCGGCCAATTACTTTAAATGGCGGTTATGTTATGCGTGGCTGGTATGATATTATAGAGTTGACCAATATGGCTCATTTAACGGACATTGATGGAATTAATCAATCAGTGGCACAGATTGAGTCAATCATACAAAAGCAGATAGATTCAGGTATTAATTCAAATAGAATAATTTTGGCCGGATTTTCACAAGGTGGGGTAATTAGTTACATTACTGGTATAAACGGGAAATACCAATTAGGCGGTGTTTTAGCCATGTCATGCTATTTACCATCAATGCCAACAAAGATTGAAGACAGCATTAATAAGACAACTCCATTTTTTGCAATTCATGGAACCCAGGATCAGGTTGTACCATATAAGGGTGGCCTAAATGCTTATGAAGAATTAAAGAAGCATGGTTATAATGTAAAGTGGGCAGAGTACCCGATGCCGCATAGTGTGTGTCTGGAAGAAATAGCCGACATCGGTGCCTGGTTGGATAGTATTATCAAATAAAGCTTACTAACAAAGGCCTTGGCAAGATTTAGCAATTTTTTAATTAATTTGGCGTATAAAACTGGCGGATGTTTGAGCGAAGCGAGTTGCCGCCAGTTTAGCCAAATTAATGAAAAAATTGCGTAAAATCTTGTTAGGTTAGACTTCTTTGCCTACTTTCTGTGGCAATGACAGAAAGTAGGGTGCTGTGGCCACCGCCACAATAAAATTAAAATAATAAAATATAGATTATGAAACTAATTTAATTATTAATTGCAAACCGACTAAATAGCGCCGCTAGCTGATTCTCTGCATTAATGCCGCAAAAAATCCATCAGTATTATGCTTATGCGGCAATAGGTGCAAATAACCATCAGAACTAACTAAGTCAGGGTTATCCAACACCGTACTTGCAGCTACTACTTCAAAATTAGGATTATCCAACAAAAATTTCTCTACAATACTTTCATTTTCTTCTTTTAAGATGCTGCAAGTTGCATATACCAGCATACCATCAACTTTTAGGAGCTTGCTGGCGCTACTAAGAATGGAGAGTTGCTTAACATTTAATTCACTAATCCCAATTTCATTTTGGCGAAATTTAAGCTCCGGACTCCGGCGCAGAGTTCCAAGCCCTGAACAAGGTGCATCAACGAATACTTTATCAATTTTACTGTGTAGACGCTTAACCTTAGTATCATTTTCGTTTTGAATTAGCTGTGGATGCACATTAGATAAGCCAGATCTGGCTAATCTGGGTGTTAGATTGCTCAAGCGTTTTTGGTTAATATCTAAAGCATAAATTCGTCCGCTATTGCGCATTAGCATGCCGAGTAATAGTGTTTTACCACCAGCACCAGCACAAAAATCTACAACCATTTCACCCCGTTTAGGATTTAAGAGTAATCCGGCCAATTGACTTGATTCATCCTGAACCTCAATAAGCCCTTCAGTAAATACTCTATGTTTGGATAAAAATGTTCTATTACTAAGTTGTATGCCATAAGGTGAGAACTTACATTCTACAGGATTAAACTCAGCCAATTCTGTCATTATTTTCTGGCGATTAGTTTTTATTGTGTTAACGCGTAGCGTAAGTGGTGCCTGAATTTTCATGGATTCTACCAGTTGCTGCATCTGTGCTTTTGGCATTTCCCCTACTAATTTATCATAAATCCACTGTGGTAACTCCATATTGCGCAAAGTCGAGTAGATGGTTTCGGCAACAATACCTCTTTGTTCACTGGATAATTGTCGGTGATTCCTAAAAAACTCAGAGAGTAGTTTATCGGTAGGGGATTTAAATTTAAGTACTTCGGTAAGTAAACTATCAATTAACTTATTCAAATTGGTAGCTGGTGTTTGTTTCATAGTGGTCCAATTCCGTGCTTCTTGTTATATGAGATCATTTTTTCTAATACTGGTTCAGGTAAGTATTTTTTAGCAATTTTTTCCCAACCGTTGCTACCAACTAATCCTTTTACCATACTGGAAGATACTTCAGCAAAATTCCGTGGCGGCATAAGAAAAATAGTGGTAATTTCTTTGGATAGGTCAGAATTGATATGGCGGATACTTTTTTCATAATCATAATCTGTATAGTTGCGAATACCGCGAACTATAAAACCAGCGCCTATAGATTTTGCATAATCTACCAGAAATAGATTTTTAAAATGAGTTACTTCCACTTTAGGGAGTTTATTCGTCGTTTCCTGGATTAATTCTACTCTATCTTTAAGGCTAAAGGTATATGCCTTGTCTGCATTCTCACCAATTGCAACGATTACTTTATCAAAAATTTTGCATGATTGTTCAATCATCCATAAGTGACCGTTGGTTATCGGATCAAAGCTACCGGCATAAACTGCGATTTTTGGTGAATGGGTCATAGGTATTAGGCCTTTCAAAGCGATGTTTAACGTGGTTATATTAGCATATTTTTTTGATATGGTGCAAGAATGCTTTGTTGTTGGCAATCAATATCATGTAAAATACCGCATATTAATCATTAAGGAACAGATTTTATGCATCTACAATCCACCATCATCCAAGCCGGGTTTGGCTTTATTTTCCTGCTGTTTATCTGTTTTTGTTTCTCCGAAAATAAAAAAGCCATCAACTGGAAATTAATTCTATCCGCCTTTATTTTACAAAATGTTCTTTTTCTTCTAATTCGCTATGTGCCGATTGTGCATATGGGGCTGGGTCATGTTTCTGGTGCTCTGGTCAGCCTTCTTGGGCATGCGGAAGCTGGTGCCAGATTTATTTTTGGTGACTTGGTAGATACTAAAAAATATGGTTTTGTATTTTTATTGGTTGTTGTACCAACTATAATTTTCTTTGGTAGTTTAATTGGGGCTTTGTATTTTTTTGGAATTATTCAGCGTGTAATTGCAGTTCTGGCATACCTATTGCGTAAAACAGTTAAGTTGTCTGGTTCTGAAAGCCTGATTGTGGTTGCAGATATTTTTTTAGGGCAGGCCGAAGGACCAATCGTTATTGGACCATATATTAAATCGATGACCCGTTCCGAACTGGCCTGTGCGTTTACCGCAGGACTGGCGAATATTTCTGGTTCAACTATGGGTATGTACTTAGGGTTTTTATCAGCCGGAGATCCACAACAATCGTTACTGTTTGCTAATTACCTGTTAACTGCCTGTTTTATGAATGCCGTATCTGCTATAGTGTTTGCCAAAATATTATTTCCGGAGACTGATTTTGAGAATGTATCTTCAGAAAAAGTAGAAGTTAATGCTCATTTTAGTGCTAATTTTTTGGATAGTATATTTCAAGGCGCTCTTACTGGACTGAAAGTTGGTGTAACTTTGGTAACGGCATTAATTGCAATTATTGCTCTGGTGCATATGATTGATGATATATTATCTGGATTTGGTAATTTAATTCATGTAAATGAATATATTAATTCATCAACTCATGGAGTGTTCCATGACTTATCTCTGGAGTATGTACTTGGGCAGATATTTAGAATTTTCGCTTTCTTTATGGGCATTAGCTGGATGGAAACATTAAATGTTGGTAGCTTATTGGGGCAAAAAGTTGCAATTAACGAATTTGTGGCATATGTGAGTTTGGGGGAGATGAAAATGCATAATGTATTATCAGAAAACTCAATTTTTATTTCAACTTTTGCTTTATCCAGTTTTTCTAACTTTTCATCAATTGGCATTTCATTAGGTGCCTTTGGTGTTTTAGCGCCATCGCGGCAAAAAGAATTAACTTCCATAGCCTGGAAAGCATTATTCGGTGCAGTGTTGGCAGGGTTTATGACTGCTACTATTGCCGGGTTTTGGCATGGTTTATTAGGATGATGTTATCACGAGCGCAACCACACGTCATCGCGAGCGCAACCACACGTCATCGCGAGCGCAACCACACGTCATCGCGAGCGCAGCGTGGCGATCTACTGCTGAATTAAATAGTCTTTTAGACTACGTGTCGCTAGAGAAATTGCAGAGCAATGCGCGGCAATCGGAGTATAGTAAAATCTGGAAAAGGTTATCATATGTATTTAATGGCATTAGGCAATCCTGATTATGTGTTGGCCACACTTTTTTTTGGTATGGTATTTCTAACGGCTTATTTATTCAGGCGTAAGCAACAATCGGCAAATAAATTCTTATTTGCAACCGATGAGGGGCTAATCACGCAAAATAATAGTTGGATATTAGGCTTTGGGGTTATAGAATTAGTTGCAGCTGGTGCAATTGGTGCAGTATACGGACTTTCTGGTTTATTCCATATGTTTGTAATAGTGATTGCCAGCATTATAGTGGTGTATTATATTTCCAGAGGAATACATCCAGATTCAATTTATGAATATTTGACGAAAAAAGTTGGCCCAAAATTCTCTGCAATTTATGCAATGCTCTGTGTAATATTTCTTTTATTATGGCTAAGCATTACAGTAGTGCTTACCAGTAAATTATTTCTATCACTTCTGGGGTGGAATTTTGTAAACAGTATTTTTGGTATTATTGTATTAACAATTATTTGTATCGAAGTAGGGGGTTATGCGGGGATAAAATATAATCGCGGTCTTTGGTTAACAATTATAAGTCTTGCTTTTATTTTTGTTGTGGGTTTGGGTTTATATTCTATTTCATTCAAAGAAGGTTTTGCCAATTTAGAGCAACTAGGTATTAATCAAGGTAAGTCAAAGGATTTTTACACGACATTTAATTATTTTTTCCATTTAAAAAATATTATAGGTGCGTCTATATCAATTTTGATCATTATCCCGTTGATAACTGCAATAAAAGTTACGCATAGGGTAAATTCATTTCCAATTACTATATTAAAATTAAGTTTACTTGTGCTTATGATTTTTTGTGGCATTTTGGCCATAGAAACAAAGCTTAGCAATGTACCTGGCAGAGAGAATAGCAAGATTGTAACTTATCAGGCTCAGTTACCGGATGGGCAAATGGGTTATATTGTTAAATCTGTCGATGCCACCGGAGATAATACAAAAAATGCAGTTCCTGGCATAATCCCACCAGTATTAAACGATAAAACCAGTTTGGTAGACCCGGGTAAATATGATTATAAGCTAGCGGATGTTGTAGTTTTTAGACATTACCTACCAGCAAAAGCGTTATTTTTAGTAGTGTTGACTATCATGGCTTTGTTTATGTATACGATTTCACATTATTTATTATCAATTGCCCAAATTATTACGATTGACATTTGTGCGCCACTCAATCTATTAAAAGAATATGGGGATGAGGGTAAATTATGGTGTTCACGCATGAGTGTTATCTTTGCGGGTGCGGTTGGCATATTTGGTGGTTATTTCTTACAGGACTGGTTTAATTTAGTCAATCTGGCCTATATTGTAATTAGTTTTGCTGGTGTATTAGCGTTGATATTATTGTTAGTGATTGTGAGATATGGCAAAAAATAGATTTGTCAAGGCGTGGATGCACGAGCATGTAAATAATCATTATGTAAAATCTGCTGCAAGCGATGGTTATCGCTCACGTGCTGCTTATAAATTATTGGAAATAGATCAAAAATTTGATTTATTCAAAAATGTTAAGCGAGTGGTGGATTTAGGTTGTGCACCTGGGAGCTGGTCACAAGTGCTCTGGCGTAAAATTGGTAAGGATGGCATTACTGTAGGTGTTGATTTACTTGAGATTGAACCGATTCCGGGTTTACACTTTATTCAGGGCGATTTTTCGGACGAGGAAGTGCTTGCCCAGTTGGTAGATGCGATAGGTGATAAGGTTGTAGATTTGGTCGTATCTGATATGTCACCCAACCTGAGCGGAGTACGAGGTGTAGATCAGGCACGTGGTGCGTATCTTATAGAATTAGTTCTGGAGTTTGCCACAGATTATTTAGTAACTGGCGGCAAGTGTGTAATTAAAGTCTTTCACGGTGGTGAATTTGACAATCTGGTAAAACGTATGCGTAGTATGTTTAATCGGGTAGTGGTGTTCAAACCAGATGCCTCACGTTCCAAAAGCAGCGAAACCTATCTATTAGGCTTAGATAAACGCTAATCAGCTTGTTGTCATTGCGAACTGTTTCTAGTCACGTCATTGTGCTAGTGTCTGTCATTGCGAGCGGGCTTCAGTCATTGCGAGCGAGCTTCAGTCATTGCGAGCGAGCTTCAGTCATTGCGAGCGAGCTTCAGTCATTGCGAGCGAGCTTCAGTCATTGCGAGCGATAGCGTGGCAATCTACTCTTTATAATAATACTCTATGAATTACAGCCAAACCGTTTGAATTCTCTCATGTCGAAAAAATGCAAAAATTTCGACATATAGAAATAACGTGTCGAAAAATCAGCTTTTTTTCGACACGTTAAGTTTGACTTGCAATAAATACTGTCATCCTCGCGCATGCGGGGATCCATATCCGCTATATTTAAATAACTAAACTCAAATACTAGTGTTCGTAAGTATTCGCAATAATTTAGCTGGCTTTTGCATTACTATACAGATCAATCATATGAAGCTCAAATTAATTGATAGGCTTGTAATGACTCAGGAAGAGATTAGCTGCCTAATTTCATTTGCCCTACAAAGTGGCAGAAATGATTTAATTATAATCCTTCCAAGATAGACCATACTTTATAATATACCTCGCCTTTTTCTTTTCCCATTGCCTTATTCCACAATGCTATGCCATTTTCCCTTAAACTTTGTCTAACACTTACAGCCGAGTTATTTTTGATATTAATTAATTCTTTTGACAATTCTTTCGAAGCAGTTCTAGGTACCCCTAAAATTCGTAACATCATTGCATCATCACTATTAACACCATAATAAACTCTTGCTGGAAGATTGCTCAGCTCCTTAAATTCTTCATCTCCTACCTCTCCAATTGTAGAGGATAGAAGTGCAGATAGACCCCAAGATGCAGTTTGAGTAATTTTCCCATATAAACTTTGACCACATTTTGTAATGGCCTCATCCATATTAATAGATTCAGTTTTGAAATATTTTTCTGCAATATTTTCTATACTTTCCCCATTAACCCAATCTTTGATTACCAAAGATATTATATTTCCATCCTGTGCTTTTATTTTACCTTTAATATCTTCAAAATTATCTCGCAATTCAGGAATTCGCAGCAAAACCCCTATCATTTTTTGTAATTCAATGGATGATTCTGTGAATAACAAGTCTTTATTCCAGCTATTTTTATTAATTCCCTCTACGTTGGCGCTAGCTAAAAGCTGATTAACGCTCTGCAGTGAAAACCCGGTGGAATCAACTAATTTTATTGGACCCTTATTTTGTGGATATTGCATATATAATGCATAATTCTCAACACCTTTTATAAATTTGTTTGCCCAATTTTTATTTTGCTGTCTTAATTTTCCAAAACCGAAGGTTCCTCTAAGTACTTGTTCAATTTCAGTAACAAAATTTTCTGATGCTCCCATTTGTTTATAAGAATGTGTCAGATACTGAACAAAAGAAGACCAGGTTGGTTGTTGGTGTACTATTTTTTTTAAATCTTCTATATCCATACTACTACTGTTCATCGCTTGTTTAACCATCTCAATTAACGATGAATTTAAGGTTCCTGTTTGCTTATTAATAAAATTTTTTAATTTGTCTATTTCTGTTTCATCTTTAGCTACCAAAGCTATTATCCCTACACTGTCTTGACCAACTCTACCAGCTCTTCCTGCAATATTCCAAAAATCTTCTGGAGGCATATCTTCAGCAAAAGAAGAAAAATATTGATGAGAAGCCATAACCACTGCTCCAACTGGAAAATTCATACCCTGGGCAATCGTTGTAGTAGCAACTAGGACATTTATTTCTTTTTCTTCAAATAACCATTCCATCAAAATACGCACTTCATCTGAAAGCCCAGCATGGTGAACACCAATTTTATAGTTTAGTAAATCAATCAGTTGAAAATTAGCTCCAAATTCATAAGCTAAGAATTTTTGTACGTACTTAATATTTTCACTTGGAGTTATTAGGACACTTTTATTTTTAATTTCTTCTGCTAATGACCATACCCATCCAACTTGTCCATGAATCGCAATAACAGAGTCACGTTCTTTTAATTGATTTACAACCATTGTGGCTAATCTTGTCGTAGTATTTACCTGACTAAAGGTGTATATACCACTATTTTCAAGCATCATAATATTATCATCAATTGAGATGCTTGGTTTAGTTGTATGTATAGGCTGAAACTTTAAATTAAATTTACATCTTGACTTACATTTATTATCGCTTTTTTCTGCATATACAATTCCAATAGCCCTCTCATTAGGTTGCCAATCAAAAGACATACTTATATCATCTGAATTAGTGCCGCCAAGCCATGTGGCAATTTCTTTTGCATTATCTATAAAAGGCGTAAGTAACAAAAACTGGGCATTTGCGCACTCTTTATTAATATTTGCCAATAACAATTCTAACTTTAAGCCTCTATTTGCGTTTTGTAGATTGTGTGCCTCATCAACAACGACTAAAGTTAAAGGTCTTCCTATTTTACTTTCCCAATCTTGTCTAAGCATAAGATCTAATTTTTCAGGAGTAGTTACAAGAACCTTAAACTGACTGATTGGATCTGGATTTTCCAATAAGCTCATTTCAAAACCATCAACTTCAAGTGCGGGACTTACTTGTTCTACGTATATACCTAATGGCTCAAAATCTTTTCTGATTCTTCGTGTAATCTGATTTACCAAAGCCCTTGTGGGTGCCAGATAAACAACCCAACCATTTTCAGTATCAAATTGATTAAGCGCTTGTAAGATGCGAAATTGAGCAATCATTGTTTTACCACTTGATGTAGGTAAACTAACAACAACAGCCCTTCGGCTCGAACCTAGTAATCCTTTTTCGGCCAAAGCATATCTTTGTGGTGGTAGGACATCAAATAAAGCATGCTCGCCACGACCTCTTTCAACAAGTGTTGCTACAAATTTGGTAACTCGAGAATTGACTGCACGAGTGACCGTCCATATGGCGTTTTCAACAAGCTGCTTTGAAGTATATGCTAATAATCTTGTTATTGGTTCAATGTCCAACATCTGAACATCATCACATACATTCATTGCTCTATCAAAATGTGAATCTAAAATCTGCTGAATCTGAAAATTACCATTTACTTGACCATCTGTAATGTAGAATGCCATTTTTTCGGCAGCAGCAGCTAAATGATATAAAACTATTAATTCATACCCATCTTGTTTTTTCTTGGATTCATCTAAAAATATTTTTTCATATTCCTTCTGAGCATTTCTTAGTAGAGCAATATTCTTTAAAACTAAATCTCTATCCTCCCAGCCTTTTTTACGCATTAATCGCAACCAAATATCAATAATCGTTGCTAAAGTTTTGTTTTTCCAGTCAGTACTATTTACCAGGGACTCATCCCAAACCTGTTCTTTTAATAGCCTGGATACACTAATACCTAAATCGCCCAAAAGGCCAAAGCAACTATATTTTAATTTGAATAATGAATTTTGAATAGAATTTTCAGACTGAGGCAAGATACTACACAATCTAAATAGCTCAGCTGATAAATTTTTAATTTCATTTTTATCAGCTTCATTCGATGATAATAAATCAAAGAGATAAAACTCTAAAACCGTAATTACTTTTTCAATTTTACTAAAATCAACTTCTGCAACGCTATTTTGTAGCTCTTGAAATAAAACAAGCTGCTTTACAAGGTTATTTGCTTCTAACCTTTCTTTTGCTATATGCTCAAGCAACCAAACTCCTATCATGGTTTGCCTCCTATAGCAAGGTCTGCAAAATCACTCAATGAGTGAGGTAAATAATATGCCTGAAGTAAAATTTTTGCGCTTGTTCCATTAAAGGTATTATCCAAAGAAACACCTCTGCTTCGTAAGTCGTCTTCGTTTGCTAAAATATTTGGTCTGACTAAAATACCAACCAAATACATACCTTTATTTGTGTTTTGTATCAAATATCGAAAGGCCTCATTGAAGTTAGTTTCGAATTCTGTTGCTTTGCATCTATACACTAACCAAGTAATCAAAGTCATTAACCGGGTAAAATTAGTACCAATTGTTTCCAATTGGTATATCATTCCACCTCTACCATACATTACATTAGGAGGAAAAGCTTCTTCTGTAGAAGTTTTAACCTCACCAAATAGAAATTTATATTGACCACCATCATTGATCAATCCAACAATATCTGCACCAGGTAAACTAGCCTTTTCATTTTTTAAATCTCTTGCATGATTCCAAGGAAATATAGCTCCAAGTTGATTTTCAAGCATAGATTCAGAAAATGATTCACCGACAGCCCAATCTCGTTCCTTTTGAGGTTTAGCATTTAAAAGAGCATTTAGATTATCTATTTCAAAACCTGTAGACGCAAGAGATCTTAAATAAGGCTGTACAATTGCTTGTCCATCTGTATCATTTAATCGATTTCGGACATTGTTTTCCATAAAATTTCGATATATATTATTATTAATAACATCATAACCTTGCCATTCGACACAGTTATGATGTTTGATATATTTTAGATTAAGCATAAATTACCAATAATATGTCGTCTCATTAAGTATGTTCATATGTTTTCCTTACTTAAACTTGGCGATAAAAATAGTTTTAGCTTTTTATACTGTTTTAATAATTACAATTATACTATAACAACATCAAACTAAAATAAATTTTACCTTTTGGCATTCTATCATACTCAAATATCAAAGTTTTGCGAGAATTCGCAAAGAGCAATACAAAGCCCATATAAGGAAGCAGTATCAACGATTCTATGGCAAAATAAATAATTAACTATGAGCTAATTATCGTACGATTAGTAGATATTTATTTAATTTTGGTCATCTAGTATAACTGCTTGCTTTTCCCATTCACAGGCTTTGCTTTATTAACTGGCTTTTGCATTACTATACAGATCAATCATGTGAAGCTCAATAAATAATAAATCTATATAAGCGCCTACTGTTATATAGTGTTTTATTTGGGTAATGCCGCGGTTACTGCCATATGCTTCACTGTAAAAACCATCCATGTATTGTTGTGGTTCTTCAGTTTCACCATTTAGCCAACCGATGGCTAACATTAGTTTAAAATGTTTTTCCGGAAGTTCAGATAAGCAAATAGCGAAGTCACTTAGGTCGTAAGATTTTACTTTTAGGTATTTTTTCTCTATTTTATGTAGTTTAGTAAATATTGGGTTATTATAGCCCAATGCGGTTTTATCACCACAAGCATGGTCAATGACGCTATGAGCGATAGCTATTTTTTGTTTGGTAGAATATAGATTTGACATGATTTTCCTCTGATAACTCCGACACAAGTGGGTCGGCTGAATGTTATTTACCTTACGGCTATTTGTACTTATTCCCTGTATTTTGGAGTTATCAGACTCTTAGGCATTATGATAAGTGATATGGTAGGTGATTGTCAATAAAATTTTATCTAATTTCTGTTAGATATCTATTCAAAACGCATTTCCATGCCACGATAAGAAAGTCGGCGTCGAAACCTTGTCTCTAATTTGGTTGGAGGATTAGCTGGAACTTGCCTAGTTTTACCGAGATTATATTCTAATTCTGCATCAGATACATGCCAGGCTATACCCAATCTGGTTAGCGCTTCTCGACAAACAGCCAAGAACCCGCCAGGCAAATATCGATCACCAGTTATTACAGATTTTTTAGGTTTAGCATAAATTCCGTAACCAAGCTTAATGATCTCGCCAGAACGTACTAATGATTTTAGCGCGCGACTAACTTGGCGGGTACTACCTAAGTCTTCAATGTCCTGACGTAATACGACCGCTGATGGTAATCTTTGAATTTGATTGAGAGCTCTATAACTAATAGAGTTTTCAGTAGTAACGTTCATAAAAACACCTTTTGCCAAAAACAGACAATTAGATTATATCACATATTGTCAACAAGAGACAATTAACATATTGCTAAAATAATGCATAGCTTTTATTTTCAATAGATTGTACGCAATTATTTCTTGTTGATTTATCATAAAACCCTACCAATTTTTTGGGACCCAAAGTCGCCAACGTGTTATTAATTTATCAGGACCAGATTGCTCAGGATCAAGCTTGGTTTTACTGATCGTTATCTGTTGTTTACACATTTCTATCGTTTTCAATTCTCTAGGGGCATATTGTTCAAGCAAAAATCCTAAACGTTTAAAAACCACATTGTTATTGAGAAGTTTGGCATAATCAATAAGTAAGTTTAAATTTTTATATTCAGATTTGAGGTATTCTCTTAACATGTCAGCACTCTGGCGCATTCCCCCAGCAAATTTAGGGGTTGATAAACAGTCTAAAATAGTGCGCGTTGGGTCTGAAATACTTACTGCAATTTGCCCGCGCCATATTGATTTTAATCCAAACATTGCTTTTTGTGGAACAGTATGTAGTAAGAAATTAGTTCCTTTGATTGATGGGGCATGGGTTTTAGGCTTTTGAGTTGTAAAGACCACAAGGGTACGAAACATTTGTTCAGTGAGGCCCCAATGCTCTCCAGCGCTCCATCCGGCAATATAACAGGGGTGATATATTTTTTCGGCTATAATCCATGCATCTTCTAGCTGAATATCAGCAGTTTCTGAACCTAATGGTATAGGAATATAAAGTCCTTGCTTAATGCGTGACATCCAACCAGCAATGGTCCAGTGAGCCATTAGCTTTGCAGCTGCAGAGTTTTTAAGATGTAAAATATTTTCAACCTCATCAATCGAAATTGTATGTTTGGTACCACGAATAAGCGCGGTTATTCGTTCGCGGTCCAATTTTCCCATTCCTGATAGATTCATATGATAGTACCTTTAAAAAGCTATTTTTCGTGTAATATGCGAATTATAGCGCTTATAAGGTACTATTTGCAATAGTTGCTTTGCAAGAATTGTCTATTTGCACATTTTAGACTGTACGCTAAAAATCGTACAGTTTATAAATAAAGTTAATCTTTTGGCATTTTAGCATATGAAACTAACAAAGTTTTGCGAGAATTCGCAAAACCATATAATATCTTGATGTGTTTCTGTTTTTAACTTTACAATATTTGTGTGTTTATCTTTAGACATGTTATTATAAATTTTTTATTAATTAATAAGTATAGAGGGCTCTAGCATCGACATTAATATAAAATGTAAAGTAGACGTATGTTTAAAAACTGCAATAATAAATTATATTGTTTATTGTATAATGACTCCTTTGATCAAGCCTAAATTTTGGCTCAATTAATAAATATTAGTATTGAGTTTTTGGAGAAATTATGAATCAATCAAAAATGAATTGGGTTAAACTTATTTCACCATATAAAGAATCCATTCCGTCATCAACTTTTTGTCTTAGTTCTCCCGAAATTTCAATTTATGAAAGGGATGTGGAAAGAGTTTTATTCTCTAATGCGTTTAAACGGTTACAAAATAAAACACAGGTTGTGCCATTATCAGATAATGATTATATTCATAATCGCTATACTCATAGTTTAGAGGTTGCTGCGGTTGGTTTTGACATTGGAAAACGTGTTGGTATAAAGGTCTGGGATAAACTAGATTCAAAAGAAAAAAGTGACATTCAAAATTTTTTTAAATCCAAAGAAAAAGTTCCTGAAGATGAGGTTACGCGACTTAAATTCGCATATGCATTAGCAAATATTGTTAAAGCTGGTTGTTTAATACATGACATAGGAAATCCGCCTTTTGGTCATCAGGGTGAAGCTGCTATTACTGAAGTACTTGAAAAATATAAGACCAAGAATAACAACTTTAAGGCTTTAGCGGAAAAGCTATCAGACATTGTTAAAATAGAAGGAAATGCGCAGTCGTTTAGGCTGATTCAATTAAATCCTAATATTGATTTGACTGCAGCAGGTATTGTTGCATCGTTTAAGTATTTAAGACCATCAAAAGAATCTGGTACGATTTATAAAAAATTTGGTTATTATGAATCTGAGTCTAAGGAGTTTGAGAAGTTAATAACAGCTACTACTGGCAAACTAACATGTAGTGCAAAAAAAAATTCATACGCCCGACATCCTTTGACATATTTAGTTGAGGCCTCTGATGATATTGCTTATACATTGTTTGATTTTGAGGACTTTGTTCGTGCAGGATTTATTGGTCTTCAAAAGTTAGAGGAGTTGTTTAATAAAATAAGTGGTGTTAGCTCACGAGGTTCCGAAAGCACTGAGGAAATAGGTGCCAAGCTTAGTAGGTTACGAACAATCGCGATTAATTCTTTAAGAACTCATGTGGTGAATATGTTTATGGAAAATTATGATCAAATCCTTACGGGAGACTACACCGAAGTGAATGGTTTGCTATCATCAAAGGGTTTTATAAAAGGATTATTGCATATTACTAGGAATAATGATATCAGCGAGGCAATATGTGAGATAGGTGGTCTTTCTGAAAAATATGGGTATAATAATAAAAAAGTATTAAAGCATGGTTTGGCAGGATATAATGTAATGAAGTATCTCACTGAAGCATTTTTAGATGCTTATTATGATTCGGAATTGACTCATTCCAAGATGCTAAGGGGAATGTTTCCTGGTACCTTTATAAGTGATGACCCACTTATTGATGAATATGGTTACATTCGAAAAATTATTGATGAATTAACTGGAATGACAGACCGTTATGCTTTACAGATTTATCAGACGTTAAATGGAGTTAATCTACAACATTTTGAGATATGATTGTTAAGCCCACCAACGGTGATCCTGATTAATTCTTACTGGGTAGATATCTACTCAAAACGCATTTCTATTCCGCGATAAGACAGTTTGTGTCGAAATCTTGTCTTTAATTTGGTTGGAGGGTTAGCTGGAACTTGTTGCGTTTTGCCGAGATTATATTCTAATTCTGCATCTGATACATGCCAGGCTATACCCAATCTGGTTAGCGCTTCTCGACAAACAGCCAAGAATCCGCCAGGCAAATATCGATCACCAGTTATTACAGATATTTTAGGTTTAAGTATTGATCGTCTAATTAATGTGGTTTTTTCTGCACGTGGTGAAAAGCCCTTACGATTTGGTAAATATTCCCCCATCTTTACTCCTCAGTTATTATAGGGATTGCACCATATCTACCACTTAAATATGCTTTTTCAATATCTAGAATATCAGAACGATGTTTATACTCGACTAATGATTTAAGATTACTTGCTTGTTCCTTATCACGTTCGCAGAACCAAATTTGATCCCTGTCTAATATTCGTTGGTCTAATATAGATGTATCATGTGTGGTAAATACCAATTGAGCATTTGAATTTTTTGTTTTAGAATTAAATTGATCAATTAAGAATTTTACCAATAGGGGATGCAAGCTATTGTTAAGCTCATCATAGAAAATAACTTTATTTTTTTGTAAAGCTTCTAGCCAATATCCTGCTATATTATACATTTTTTGAGTACCTGCAGATTCATTTAGCATATCTAAAAAAACACCATCATCATAATCGGTAGGATGCTTAAATTTAATCTCATAGCTCTTTATATTGCCTGATTGTATTCCAGAAATATCACCAAGCTTCTCTAGTATCTGTTTTATTTGGGCCGGTGCATTGGTTAAATCGGTTAGCTCTTTTGCTTGAATATCAGTTATAAAAAAGTCGGCAGCTTTTAAAAATTGTATGATTTCTTGTTTACCTGCTTCTGACTCGCACCATGGAGTAGTTTTTAATATATTAACGTTCCCAATGATTTCGAGCGTTGAACTAAACCAATCATAAATTGGCTTTAATTGTGTATTATTTAAACCAACTGCGGTGGATAAAAATAATGCATCAGGTCTGGTGCTATTTTCCCAGGTTTTCTTTTGACCAACTAAATTAGCATTTGGGAATTTATATTCTGATGAGTCAAGACTTTCTAATTCACGCGTAAACAATGTTTTTGAGCCTACGTGCAGCCATTCGGCCAATATTTTTTCATTATTTAACACAAACCCATATTCATGTTCTATATTATCAATAGCTATAATAATGTTAAATTTAGTTGGAGCTGCTATAGTTTGCTTACTAAAAAGAAATGGCGTATACGGGAGTTGAAATATTCTTTCCCGAGGGGTTGTAATGATATATTTCATTGTACCAATAGCGTTTAAGATATTTGTTTTCCCTGCAGCATTTTGCCCATATATAGCAGCTGATGATAGCAGTGATATAGGCTTTTTATTATTTAACTGGATAGAAAAAGTATTGTTTCTAATTTTTTTTGACTTGGAAGATAATAATGATAAAGTTAATTTATTCTTAATAGATCTAAAATTTTCTACTGAAAACTCTATTAACATCGTATAAATCCTTAAAAAATCACATATAACGTTATAAAATGCTAAAACATAACGATATTATACCGGATTTTTTGAGATTTATGTTAAAAATTTAAAAAGTAAAGTAGTAAATCTTATATTGAAAAAATAATTTTTATATATAAAGACGCATTAAGCTAGTTAAAGTTTAATTCAGGATTCGTATAAAGCTCATTGCATTCAGCTTTTAATGAAGCTTTGATTTTATACAGGTAATCAAATAATAGGTGGATTTGAGTTGAAGGATTATAGCTATTCGTAGATATTACATTTTTATATATTTGCCGGGCATTCTTAAGCGCATTATCTAATTTGCTACTTAGTAGTGTAATGTATGTATCTAGATTAGTGTTTTTATCATAACCAGGTAAATGTAGTTTAAGCTCACTTATACAATTTTTTGATGCGGTGTGTGCGCCAGTCTTATGGAACGGTCTGGTGCTTGCTTTGAAATGTAGTAAAAGCCAGAACTCAAAACATGGGTTAGAAAATACTTTTGTTAAAAACACCTGATTTGTGCGGTTATATTTTTGAATAAATTCATCAGCGATTGTCAAACTCTGATGTTCGTCGTTATCATAAATGCAAAAAATATTATCATAGCGAGCATGCTCGCCATATTTACTAATTTCGGACGATTGTTTGTTTTCTGCATGCCTGACTATAGAAATTGGAGCTGATCCTTCAGCGCTTATTGATTCAATTTTAAGTCCAGGAAAATTTATAATTGAAAGGGTTTGTCTAAAGTAGTTGGCTTCAGTTAAGCCTTCACAAATAATTAAAATCTTAGCGTTGACATTAATAATATTTTGCTTTCGCTTTCCCAGAATTTTAGGTGGTTTAGCCATGTTTGATTTACTTTATAAAGAAATTATAGGAATTGCAGCATATCGCCCGGATAAGTATGCTCGTTCATAATTTTCATTACTTCTGGCTTTATATTCCAGCAAGCTTGTTATTTTTGTTGATAGAGTGATACTATCTCGTTCGCAAAACCAAATCTGGTCTCTACGTAGTACATCAGAGTTTAAAATAGATGCATCATGTGTTGAGAATACGATTTGTGCTTTATTTGGGTTTTGGTTCTTAAGCCCAAATTTTTTCAATATATACTCAACCATTAAAGGATGTAGGTGATTATTCAGTTCATCAACAATTAGCACGCCACCATTTTTAAGGGTTTCCAAAATAGCTCCTGCGTAAGCAAAAACCTTCTTAGCCCCTGAAGACTCTTCATCCATTGAAATCTTATAGTTGACACTGCCTACTTTATGTAAGATATCAACCTCATAAGTTAAAGCATCTTTAAACTTCTCATTTAACTCATTTCTAAGAGCGGGTGATATATTTTGTGGTAATTGGTCTATATTGAAATTTATTTCTTTTATTTCTAGGTCAGTAATATCAATATCAGCACTAGATAAAAATTGAATAACTGCTTTTTTATCTAATTTATTTTTGTGAATATTAAATGCGGTGTCTAATTTTGATACTCCGCTAACTCCAATTATAGTTAATTTCTCAAACCAATTTAAAACTGGCTCTATAGACTCTGTGATTTTAGTTCTTGATAACATAGAGAGTAGTAAGCTATTTTCAGCGGTTAGTTCTTTTACTTTTGTTTTTTCACCTTTATAGCTTCTACCAAATTTGTATATATAATCTTTTGAAGTTTTGTCATAGTCCCTTGTGAATAAAGTTAATGGTCTAATATTTGGGAAAGAATATAGCCATTCCGAATAAATTCTTTTTTTATCAGCAATAAAGCCATATTGATATCGAACATCTTCTGCAATAAACGAAATATCAAATTCTGATGGAGTATTTGGTGTATCTTGATCAAATAAGAATGGAGTAATGCTTTCTTCAAGAGCCGTATTGTTTTTAAATGAAGTGTCAATTAAATGTTTCATTGTACCAAGAGCTCTAATTATAGTAGTTTTTCCAGAAGAATTTGGTCCATAAATAACTGCTGCTGGCAAAATACCTGCATAAGCTGTTTTAAATATAAACTCTTTTCCTGGTTCTTCTCTGTTTGCTGCAGTTAGGGTTATTTCAGTTTCATTTTTAGATGATCTGTAATTCCTAAAGCTAAAGTCAATTAACATTTTTAATCCTTTTCATGGCATAATTTGTAATTATATTACGAATTTTAGCATGAAACTGCTAGGTGGTGGTAAATATTATTAAATAAAGTGTCTGAAAATCAGCTTTTGCCGATATATTAGGTCTGGCTTTTATCGCTCGAAAGTTCAAATAATGTGGTTTATAGTACCTTCTAGATGCCATTTTTCCTATAATATATGAATTATGGCACTTATAAGGTACTGTTGACAATGTGCAAAATTTGCACTTTGCTAAATTTTTTTTGAGTTGTTGACAATTTGATGAGGTGTTTAAAAATACACGTAATCATGCCCAAACCAAGTATAATCATATCAATCTTAAAAAACATAATAGCATTTATGAAGGAATTTGTAATGGAGCATACACTACCAGATCTATATGTTATTGACTCTTCAGGGAATGAACAGAAAGTAAAGTTTTCGAAACTACGATTAGAGTTCCAAAATGGAAATCAAGTAACTGTTGAAATAAATGAACATAATCCAGATAATACACAAGAAATTGCAATCCGTGGTTACTATGGGGATGAAGAGTGTGGGCCTGGCGAAAAGTTTATTGTGCTAAATATTCGTCCAGCTTCTAGCAATATTATCTATATAAAACCTGAATCACATACTATTAAAGGATCTTGCTCATAAGACATAATACCAACTTTTAGTCCTTTTATTTCATTTTACCTTTTGTTATTATTTAGGTTAAATCTAAATTAGATTAAACATTTACCTTGTTCATTTGCAGGATAGTAATACCAGGAACCGATAAAGTAATCGCCTTTTATCGGATGGATATACAGCTTTCTGCACTCATATTATAAAAAGTAGGATAAGCTGTTTTATTTATTTAAAATAAGCAATGACATTATTATATTCCTTATGGGGGGAGAAGTGTAAAGTTTGGAAAGTCGTGTAAGTAACCTCAAAATTATTAATGTGCTATAATAGCGCAAAATAATTTATAACTGCTTCGGTGTCATCCTCGCGAATGCGGGGATCCAGATTCCCGCCTCCGCGGGAATGACACTCTACACGGGTATGCATACGGGTAATGTAATTTTAGAAATGGAAAATTATGCGAAATGGCAATATATTTAAAAGTCTGATTTTATGGGTTCTAATTGGTTTAGGACTAATGGTTGTATTCAATAAATTCAGTGAGCAAGGTGAAGTAAAAAATAATATTGCATACTCGCAGTTTATAAAAGAAGTAGAAAGCTCACAAGTCAAGAGCCTGGTAATAGAAGGCGGTACTAAACAAAATCAATGGATTCGCGGTGAACGTAAAGATGGAAGTAAATTTGCCACTTACGCACCATATGATTCACAACTAGTTAATGATTTAATTAAAAATCAGGTTACTTTCAGCGCTAAGCCACAAGAAGAGTCATTACTCATGAATATTTTTGTCTCATGGTTTCCAATGCTATTATTAATTGGAGTGTGGGTATACTTTATGCGTGGTGCTGCTGGTGGCGGTGGTCGTGGCGGTATTGGTGGGGTATTTGGTTTTGGACGTTCACGGGCAAAAATGACAGACCCTAAAGAAAATAATACTCGCTTTACCGACGTTGCAGGTTGTGACGAGGCAAAAGAAGAGGTTAAAGAGATCGTGGATTATCTGAAAGCGCCTGAAAAATATATCAACTTAGGTGGGCATGTACCTAAAGGTGTATTGCTTAGTGGTTCGCCAGGAACTGGTAAGACGCTATTAGCTAGAGCTATAGCAGGGGAAGCCAATGTTCCATTTTATAGCATTTCAGGTTCTGATTTTGTTGAAATGTTTGTTGGTGTCGGTGCTTCCCGGGTGCGTGATTTATTTGAGCAGGCTAAACGCACTGCGCCAGCGATTGTTTTTATAGATGAGCTTGATGCTGTTGGTCGTCAACGTGGTGCAGGTTTAGGCGGTGGTAATGACGAACGTGAGCAAACACTAAACCAGATGTTAGTTGAGATGGATGGGTTTGATACGAGCACTACAGTTATTATCATTGCGGCTACAAATAGACCTGATGTATTAGATCCTGCATTAATGCGCCCTGGTCGTTTTGACCGGCAGGTTGTAGTTCCACTGCCGGATATTAAGGGTAGAGAACAGATTTTAAATGTACATATGCGAAAAGTTCCAATAGCTTCTGATGTTGAGGCAAGCGTTGTGGCACGTGGAACACCTGGTTTTTCTGGTGCTGATTTAGCCAATTTAGTAAATGAGGCGGCTTTATTTGCAGCAAGGCGTAATAAGAGTTTGGTGAGTATGCCAGACTTTGAAGATGCTAAAGATAAAATTATTATGGGTGCTGAACGTAGGAGCATGGTCATGAATGAAACTGAAAAACGTAATACCGCGTATCATGAATCCGGACATGCCGTAGTCGCAAAATTATTGCCAGGCAGTGATCCGGTGCATAAGGTTACCATAATTCCGCGTGGACGTGCTTTAGGTGTAACAATGCAGCTACCGGAAGAAGATCGTTATTCATATACTAAAGATTATTTGATGACGCAAATTGCTATTTTATTTGGTGGTCGTGTTGCCGAAGAATTATTCATGAATCAGATGACAACTGGTGCGAGTAATGATTTTGAACGAGCTACAGATTTAGCGCGTAAAATTGTAACCAGATTTGGAATGACGGAGGAGTTGGGGCCGGTAATTTATGGTGAAAATGACTCTGAAGTATTTTTAGGCAGGAGTATAACCACACATAAAAGCGTTTCTGAGGCTACACTAGAAAAAATAGATCTGACAGTTAGAAGTATTTTAGAAACGCAATATAATTTAGCTAAAACATTGTTAAATGCCAATCGTAGCAAAGTAGAGGCGATGGCGGCAATGTTGCTGGAGCAAGAAACTATTGATAGCAAAGAAATTGATGGAATAATGCAAAATGCGTAAATATTTTGGAACTGATGGTATTCGTGGATGTGTTGGTGATTTTCCGATTACTCCGGATTTTGCTCTTCGATTAGGCTATGCGGCTGGTGTGGTTTTAGGGAAATCTGGTAGCCGGCCTTCCGTGATTATTGGTAAGGATACCAGATTATCTGGATATTTATTTGAATCAAGTCTTGAGGCTGGTCTATCTTATGCTGGTGTTGATGTGTATATGGCAGGTCCTATACCGACTCCAGCGATTGCATACCTGGCAAATACGTTAAATTTGTCGGCAGGGATTGTAATTAGTGCTTCACATAATCCATATATGGATAATGGGATTAAATTCTTTTCAGGAAAAGGCACTAAATTGCCTGACGATATTGAATTAGAGATTGAAGCAGTTCTGGAGCAAGGTATGGTTAAAGCCAAAAATTTAGGTAAGGTGGTGCGGCTTGAAGATGCTCAGGGTAGATATATTGAATTTTGTAAAAGCACCTTTAATCGTGGTTTGAATTTAAGCGGGCTGACAATTGTTTTAGATTGTGCCAATGGTGCAACTTATCGAGTTGCGCCTAGTGTATTTAAAGAACTTGGTGCGACAGTGATCGCGATTGCCTGTGAACCAGATGGCTTAAATATTAATCAAGATTGTGGCTCTACGCATCCGGATAATTTGATAAGGGCTGTTTTAGAGCATAAAGCGGATCTTGGCATTGCCTTTGACGGTGACGGGGATAGGGTATTATTTATAGATAAAAATGGCACGCAATATAACGGAGATAAATTAATTTATATTATTCTACGTTCTCTTTTAGCACAAAATAAAGAGGTTCCGGGTATTGTCGGTACGGTTATGACCAATTTGGGTATGGAGCATAAATTATCCCAAATGAATATCCTGTTAGTTAGAACAAAGGTTGGTGATCGATATATATTGGAAGAATTAAATCGCAGGGGTTGGGTACTAGGTGGTGAAGCATCTGGGCACATTTTATGCCTGGATAGGCATACGACTGGTGATGGAATAATTTCTGCCTTACAAGTTTTAGCTGCAGTAAAAATTCTTAATTTAAATTTAGATAAAATAATTGATTATACAGATTACGAACAAGTAATGATTAATGTTAAATTACAGGGCGATAGTTCAAATTGGCATATCAAGGCTGAAAATATAATTAGCGAAGCAACAGAAGCCCTAAAGGATAATGGACGCTTAGTAGTAAGAGCCAGTGGTACTGAGCCATTAGTTCGTGTTATGGTTGAAGCCCGAGATAAAGATATGGCTAATAATTGGGCCCACAAGATTGCAGCAGTTGTGAAGAGTTAAAATGGAAATCTTGCATTATTTGCTCGAGTTTTTTGCTATGTACGGCTATATTGCGGTATTCTTGGTGCTAGTGGCATGTGGTTTTGGTACACCTATTCCTGAAGATATAACATTAGTTGCTGGCGGAATAATCTGTGCTTTGTCGTTGACAACTAATTACCCGCTTAATAAATATGTTATGATGCTCGTGTCTTTGTGCGGTGTATTAGTCGGTGATGGAATAATGTTTTCTTTAGGACGTATTGTTGGTCCGAAAGTTACACGCTTACCATTTGTTCGCAGGATCATAACACCGCGTGTATATGTACAGATGCAGCAAAAAGTTCACCGTTATGGGAATAAAATATTATTTATTGCACGCTTTTTACCTGGTCTTCGAGCACCAATTTTTTTAACTGCCGGAATTAGCCACAGAGTTCCGTTATGGAAATTTTTGCTTATGGATGGTAGTGCTGCATTAATTAGTGTGCCAGTATGGGTTTATCTTGGTTATATATTTGCTTATGATATAGACCGTGTTTTGTTGTGGTTACGTAAGAGCGAAGTTTTAATTATTATTCTGGTAGTTATAGGTTTACTTGGCATGTTTATATATAACCGCTTTATAAAAAAAAAGCGGGATAATAAACCAAAATAATATTGAATATTAATGCCTTATTGAGATTGTAAAATAAGATATTTTTTCTTTTTTTTAAAATTTATTTAGCTAAAATATTGTTTAACTAGAGTATGTTAATTAATGGGGAGGTAAAGACATACAAAAAAAAATTGCACACCCGGATTATTTATATTATAATGCGGACTTGAGGTATAACTAATTTAACTTTAACATTTAATTTATTTTTGGAGACTTTTAATATGCGTAAATTATTGATTTCCCTTTTAGCGGTTAGTTCATCTGCTTCTTTTGCTGTTGCTAATAATAGCGAATTTCAGGAATTCCTAAACGAGGCTAACATTGGTTGGGGTATGAACCAAACTGTGTCTTCTTACGGTACAGGAGCAAAAGCGCCTGGAAACCTGATTGGCACTGGAAATAACCTAAATCTTGAAGCTGAGCGTTTATTTAATAGTGGCGTTTGGGTTGATGCCGTTGCGAATATGCAATTTGCAGCTGGTCCTACTGCTATTCCTTACAATGCGCCATCTTACGGTCTTAACGGTAAGGTTGGTTATGCATTTCCTGTAGCAAACCAACATCTATTGCTAACACCTTACGCTCAAGTTGGTATGAATAATAATGCTTCAACAATGGTAAATGAACTTCTTTTGAATTCAACTCCTGGTATTACGGCTAATAACTTCGTTTGGACAGCTGGTGCCGGTGGTCGTATAGAGTACCGTATAAACCGTTGGATTGATATCTATGGAGATCAAAACGCAGTTTATAACTGGGATCAAACAGGCACAACGCTTGGTATTATGCCACAAAATTATGCGTCATTTACATCTACTCTAGGTGCCAGGTTCAATCTTGCGCCTAACTTCCAGTTAGGGGTTAAGGGTTACTACACAAATTACCAAAATTATGCGAGTAACATGATTAATCTACCTGCACCTGTTGGTGGAGTTCCATTTGCTCAAAATAACTCAACTATTGGTGGTTTAATTTCTTTAGGATTAACGTACTAATCGTTTAACTTTTTTTTCATTATTCCCGCTTCTAATTCAAGCGGGAATTTTTATGCATACTACTTTGTGAATTACTCTATCTGGTAGTTGCTTTTATACAGGTAAAAAAATCATGCGTAAAATTATTTTTACATTATTATCAATTTCTGCTGTTTCGGCATTTGCTTCACAAAATGTTTTATTTCAGGAGTTTGATAACCGGGCAAGTATTGGCTATGGAATGCAGCAAAATACCTCAGGTTATGGCACATCACGTAATGTTCCTGTTAATAGTTGGGTATACAGTACTTCAAATATTTTAAATCTTGAAGCAGAACACTTAATGGATATTGGAATCTGGGTAGACGTAAATGCTAATACAGCATTTGGTTCAGGTCCGGTGAACAAAAATCCAGTTACAGGTTCAACTGTGGGCACATATCAATCTTCGGACTATGGTATAAATGGTAAAGTTGGTTATGCGTTTACTATGGCTAATCAGCATCTACAAATTATCCCATATGCTGCATTAGGTATCAATAGTATGAATACGGTAATTCAATACATACCGTCTACTCCTGGAGTAAATGCAAATAGTTTTGCTTATCTAGGCGGTGTTGGTGGACGTTTAGAATATCGGATTAATCGTACCATTTTATTATTTGCTGATCAGTTAGTTGCTTATAATTGGGATCAATCAGGCCCGAAAGGTGGTATTATGCCACAAAATATGATTACGTCAACTTCAACCTTAGGTGCCAAATTTAATCTGGCTCCAAATTTTCAGCTGGGTGTACAAGGTGTCTATAGCGATTACCAACCCCTGGCCTCAAATAGTACGTCAGCTGGATTCATGATGCAGCCGCAGTGGTCTCTTGGTGGTTTAGTTTCATTAGGAATTACATACTAAGTAGCTATATTTACTACGATCGATTGTGCTATGCACATACATTAAATTTGCAATTTTGATTCTCATTAGCGTACAATCGCCCCAGTTCATTTTTATTAAGGAAAAACATGCGTAAGATTTTATTGGCTCTTTTAGCTTCGACATCAGTAGCAGCATTTGCTGCAGCAACTAATTATGCTCCCTTTCAAGAGTTTGATGATCAATACAATTTTGGCTATTCATTTAGCCAATACCAATTGTCTAATGGTGGTGGTCAGCAAGCTTTGCAACAGAATCAAGGAATAAATATTGAGATAGAGCGCTTATTTGATGTAGGTGTCTGGATGGATATAGATGCAAACTATGTAACTTCAACTAACTCACTCGGTAATAAATCTACGGGTACTGGTATGGGTGGTGCACAACCAGCAAGCCAGGTGCCAAATTTAGGTGGAGTAAATGGTAAAATTGGTTATTCTTTTGCTGTGTTGCCAAGTACGTTACTTCTGACACCATATGTTTTAGCTGGATATAATACCAATATAGCAATGTCAACATTAACATCAAATAACTTTGCTAATGTAACTGGTGATACTTATTTTACTGGTGGTGTTGGTGGTCGTCTGGAGTATCGCATTACTAAATGGGTTGATCTATATGCAGATCAAAGTGTAGCGTACAACTGGGATAATTCTGGTCCGTTAAATGGTACTATGCCGCAAAATAATATGGTTTTAACCTCAACTTTAGGTGCTAAATTTAAGCCATATAGAAGTTTAATTTTAGGTGTAAATGGTTTTTACAATAATTATCAATACATGGCTGCGGCTCCAGGATCTGGTGCAACTAATGGCGGTAATAGCCCTAGCGGTAGCACATATTCGATTTATCAGCCACAGAGTAACTTTGGTGGTATGTTAACTGTAGGTCTTACTTACTAAGCGGTACTTTATTCCCGCAGTGTGTCATTCCCGCGCCCGATCGTGGTCGAGGGTAAACTACGGCGGGAATCAGATCCCCGGAACAAGTCCGGGGATGACAAATAGTGCTTGTTTCATTCCCGCACGCGCGCGCGTGGCAGGCGGGAATCTCATCTAGCAAAAATAATTTGAATATATTTCTGGAAAAGGTGTATGCTTAAGAAAATTATATTAGTTACTTCTATATTTTTGAGTGCTAGCTCATATGCAGCGATTAGTCCATCTGAAGGAACTTTAGCAACAGCATCATCTAACGATGTTGCTGTTACTAACGTTAATTCGGCGTTTCAGGATTTCCAAAATGAGTACAACATAGGTTATGGCTATAGTACTGGTACATTAATTAACGGAGCTCACAATACTACATCATATAATACTCAATCAGTAAATCTGGAGTTGGAGCATTTATTTGATATAGGTGTGTGGTTTGACGTTAATTTTAATATGTTAACCAGTAATAACCAGCAAAATTTAGGTGTATTAAATGGTGGTAATGGTAGTTACACTGGAAATCCAGCATATAATAATGGTGCGGCATTTAATCAAAATCCGTTCGTCTTTACTTTTAACGTTAAAGGCGGTTATGCATTTAATCTAATTAATAACACTTTACAACTTACACCATATTTAATGTTAGGTCGGAATACTAACTGGGCAACTTCTACAGTATTAGCCAATGGTGGAGAAAATTTAACCCAGGATTATTTTTATACTGGTGCTTTAGGGGCTAGATTATCTTATAGAATAAATCAGGCTATCTTGCTTTATGCTGATGGGAGTGGAGTATATAATTGGGATAATTCAGGGGCAATTAAATCTATTCAAACATCTACTGCTTATTATGGCAAAAGCTACGCTGCAACAAATTTTGGTTTTAACTCTACAGTTGGCGCCAAGTTCAATGTGTATAAAAATTTGCAGTTAGGTGCTAATGCCTTTTGGTACAATTTTGAACCACAATCTAACATCTCAGGATTAATGTACACCCCGCAGAATACCTTCGGTGGTGAGCTCTCAATCGGGCTTACATACTAACATGTCATCGCCGACAGCAGATTGTGGCGCGGTGCGCGTTGTGGTCTATGTCCCGTCATTGTGCGAGCAGAGCGCGGCAATCTATGTTCCGTCATTGCGAGCGAAGCGTGGCAATCTGAAGCTGAATTAAAGTAGTTCCTTAGTTTATCAAAAAATTTATAACATAGTATTTTATTGAATTGTTTTAATATTATAAAGCTATATTTCTTAGCTACTTTGTCTTGATACAAAGTAGCGCAAAAATCAAGCCCTAACAATGTTTTTTACGCAAAATTTACCCAATCCAACTAAAACCAGTTAACTCCCTGCGGTCAAACACAACTGGTTTCCGAACGTTGGCTTGACTAAATTTGGCTAAACATTGACATGGGCGGTATGAGTGCAAATAAAGGATTTTTATAAAGTTTAGTAATTTTAGTATTTTCCATGATAATTATTTCTTATTTTTTTCAAATGTAATAGCCATTTTGAGCAGTGTTTTAATTAGATCCATGTCTAGTTTAGGTGTTGCAATGCCAGAAGTGCTTTTTTTCTTGAAGCAATGTAAACCATAAACCGTACTTTTAAACTGCACTGTGTAAATAGCAGCTATTAACTGCTTGGTAACCCACGTTTTATCATAAAAATAACATCATCATTAGCATTTTTGTATGTAATTTGAATTGTTGGGTACTGATTTTGAAACACCCGGAAAACCTCATCAACGAACCCCTGTCCAACAGTCTCAATATGGCGAAAATCAAACACAATGCGTGAGAATTTATCCAATTTTTCTAATATTCTTTTTGCTTGTGACCGGGAAATTAGACGTTCGTCTTTAAATTGCGCTAACGCTACTATACTAACGATATCATTCGAATGCCCATCTACATGAGATAAAATATATCGTTCTATTGTCTGAGATTGATTCTTCATTTCATCTTAATATAATGTTATAACATGTTACAAATAAAAATGCAACCTCTAAACCGTACGGCCCATCAGGCATTTATGCCAAAACGCCGAATAATTTCATAATACTTATCACTCGTCTTCTGAATAACATCATTTGGTAGATCAGGAATTGGCGGTACCTTATTCCACTTGATTTCTTTTTCCAGATAATTACGCACAAATTGCTTATCAAAGCTATTTGGTTCTGTACCTACCAGATAAGACTCTGCGTCCCAAAACCGCGATGAATCTGGAGTGAGTACTTCATCCATAAGAGTTAAAACACCATTTTCATCAATGCCAAATTCAAATTTAGTATCGGCAAGTATAATGCCGTGCTTTTCGGCAAGCAAGCTTGCATTTTTATAGATATCTATGGCTACTTTTTCAATTTGTTGAGTTAGCTGTTCACCAATTAATGCGTTACATTGGGCCAGGGTAATATTCTCATCATGGTCTCCAATTGCGGCTTTAGTTGATGGGGTAAAGATGGGCGTTGGTAATTTTTCTGCATTTTTTAATCCTGGCGGAATTTGGATCCCACTAATTTTCCCGGTTGCTATATAATCTTTATAGCCGCTGCCAGCCAGATAACCACGAACGATAACTTCAATTGGTACAGGCTTTAGTTTTTTTACGATAACTCCACGCCCATTGCCATAGGCTAGCTCATCTGGAGTTAGATAGTCTTCTAATTTCTTGTTGCTTAAGTGATTAGGTATAATATGTTGTAATTGTTTCATCCAAAATAATGAAATTTGGGTTAGATAAATACCTTTTTTAGGTATACCCTGATTTAAGATTACATCAAATGCAGACAGTCTGTCACTGGCCACCATGAGCATAAATTTATCATCGATAGTATATAAATCGCGCACTTTACCTGAATATAATTTAGGTAGTGAAGTTATGTAATTATTCATGACGATGTACTCCATATCTTTTTACTGAAAATTTAATAAGTATTGGTGTGATTATAGCCGCAATAACTACTGCAGATACAATTGCAGATAAAACACGTTCATCAATTAATCCAGCTTCTTTGCCAAATGAGGCAAAGATTAATCCTGCTTCACCAATTGGCGTTAAACCAAGTCCCAAAATTAGATGGTTAATGTTTTTTTCACGTACGAAATACCCGCTTAATATCCGACCAAAGAAACTAATTCCGAGTAATGCAAATGTGAGTATAAGAGTTCTCTGGTTTAGTAAGTCTGGTATATTTAGCATCATTCCAATATTAATAAAAAATATTGGAATAAATAAATGAGCAATTGGTTTTAATAATTCTTTTATCGTCTGTCCTTCCTGATGATGAATTGTTTGGTTTAGCTGCCCGCGTAATTTATCATCCGGCACTTGCGCTGCTAAAGTTCGTAATTGTATAAGGAAGTTAGAACGACTAAAGGTTTTGAAATATACTTCATCCAGAATTAACCCGGCAATGAAAGAGCCAACTACAAATGCCAGACCCAGAATATGCGCAAACCATGAAAAGAAGAAACAAATAATGAGCAGTACGCCAAGCTTCATATTAATCCCGGCATGAATTTTGGTTGACCACTTGGTAATTAGCGGGGTAATCCAGCGTCCAAAAATAGCCGCAAAAATAAAAAATACCAAAGCTTGTGCCAGAGATAAAGAAACAACGGTAAAACCAAGGGTACGAGTGATTAACATCACTGAAATTACCCCGAAGCATAGAATGCTTATTAATTCATCTAAAATTGATGAAACGAGTACGATTTTTATTTCCTTGGTGTGGAGTAGACCCATTTCCTTAAATATTTTAGCCGAGATTCCTGTTGCAGTTGCCGCACAAATTACCCCCATTAGTAAATTTAGCAGCAGATGCTGCTCTTTAATTAGTAGCCAGGATACAGCAAAACCTCCAATAAAAGTGAGAATACTGCCGATAACTGCTAATTTAATTCCACGCTTGAAGTTTTTTTTAAGATCGCTGAATTTAGATTCCAGTCCAATTTCAAACATAAGAATTATTGCACCTAATTCTGCCAGAAATTGTATAATTGTGTGATGTTCTGCGGGTGTAAACAGGTCTATTCCAAAATAGTCCAGCTGTCCTAGAATTATACCAGCTAATATTTCACCAACTGCAATTGGTATGCCAATTTTTTTGACAAAAGAAAGGCTGCGTGATAGAAAGATAAAAATAACTAACCACAAGTATATAATCGGATCATAGCCATTTGTATTAATGCTATCAGCGTAGCTATTAAAAGCTAACATAATAAGAGTTATTCCAATTATCAAGCGATAATTAAACAGCTTATTTTTAAACATGAAATTGTAGAACATTAATTTAATCCGAGTAGTAATTTAATTTCGTTTATTTGTGCGTATAAGATGGAAATATCATCACCCAAAACAGTTAGATGCCCCATTTTTCGGCCAGGTCGGGCTTCTGCTTTATCATACAGATGAAGTTTTATGTTATCATATTTACCGAGTATTTTATCCCAGGGCGGTGTTTTATTTTCAGGCCAGATATCGCCAAGTAAGTTTAACATTATTGCATTGGTAAATAATCTGGTATTACCTAATTTTAAATTACAAATTGCTCGTACTTGTTGTTCAAATTGCGACGTCATACATGCATCAAGAGTATAATGTCCTGAATTATGTGGACGAGGCGCCATTTCATTAGCAAGAATTTCACCAGTTTCGGTAATAAAAAACTCTATACCCAGAATGCCAATATAATCTAACTTGTCAATAATTGTTTTTGCTGCTTGTTCGATATATTCTGCGATACCTTTACTAATTTGTGCTGGAGCAACTGTGATATCTAATATGCCATTAACATGTACATTTTCGACTACAGGGTAGCATGATATTTCATTTTGGCTTCTGGCTACCATTATCGACACTTCATGAGCTAGTGCAACCATTTTCTCCAAAATAGAGGGTACTTGACTCAATGTCTCCCATGCCTGCTCCAATTCGGCATGATCGTTTACTTTTACTTGTCCTTTACCATCATAACCTAAGGTGTTTGTTTTTAGAATTGCCGGAAACATATCCGTATTAATCTGTGCAATATCACTCAGTGTATTGATTTCTCTAAACATTGTAGTTTTAATTCCGCACGAATTAAAAAAGGTTTTCTCTGTAATGCGATTTTGGGTAACGGCAATAGCTGTATGTTTGGGAAAAGTTAGTGTTTTTTGTTCCAGGTAGGCCATGCTCTCAGCAGGGGCATTTTCAAATTCAGTAGTGATTACAGTACTATGTTTTGCTAAATTATCCAAACCAATTTTGTCATCATATTTGCTAACAATATGGTAATTAGCAAATAATTTAGCTGGGCAATTTTCATCTGGTTCTAAAATTGCCACTTTATATCCAATTTGTTTGGCAGCTATCGCAAACATGCGGGCTAATTGTCCGCCGCCCATAATTCCTAAACATTGTGGAGGTATAATTTTATCCATATTTATCTTTGCATACTTAATTAAGCGATAGTTAGGTTGGTAAGCTTATATCCAGGGCTTTCTGTGTTTGTTCTTGTCTAAACTGATGTAGCTTTGCCGCAAGCTTCTCATCAAAACGGGCAAGCACAGCAATTGCCAATAATGCAGCGTTGGTACTACCTGCTTCTCCTATAGCTAATGTACCAACTGGTATTCCTTTTGGCATTTGCACAATTGATAAAAGAGAATCCTGACCTTTAAGGTATTTAGATGGGATTGGTACACCAAATACCGGAACAATGGTTTTGCTTGCAATCATTCCTGGTAGATGAGCGGCACCACCAGCTCCGGCAATAATCACCTTAATTCCACGTGCTTCAGCTGATTCGGCATATTCAAACATTAAGTCTGGCGTCCTGTGAGCAGAGACTACCCGAGATTCATGGTTTACTCCAAAGTCCTTTAAGGTTTGAGCCGCAAACTTCATAATTTCCCAATCTGAATCGCTCCCCATGATAATTCCAACTTGTATCATAATATTCTTCTTTCAAAAATCTTGTCATTCCCGCCCATATGTCATTCCCGCGCCCTTCTGTCATTCCCGCGCAGGCGGGAATCTCCGCCAGATCCCCGGGACAAGCCCGAGGATGACACTCATTTGTCATTGCGAGCGAAGCGAACCCTGTCATTGCGAGCGAAGTGAACCTTGTCATTGCGAGCGAAGCAAACCTTGTCATTGCGAGCGAAGCGTGGCAATCTACTCTCCATAGCCAAACCTGAAATTTAGTATAACTACTCTTCTTTGAGTTTATATAGCAGCTCTAATGCTTGCCGCGGATTTAAATTATTTGGATCAGTTTGTTTAACCAAATCCAATATTTTTTGATCAATAATATTTATCGCACTTACCACAACAGGCTCCTCTTCTGGCATAATGCTAAATAAATCAAACTGGGCTGGTTTTGCTTCCAGCTGCTTTAAATACTTACTTGCCAGGGAAATTACCGACTTTGGTACCCCGGCAAGTGAGGCAACTTGAATTCCATAACTTTTCTCTGCAGGACCATCATGTACATGGTGTAAGAAAACTATATTATCCTGATGCTCGACAGCACTTAGATGAACGTTTTTGACGACGGCATGATACTGGGCTAATTCAGTCAATTCAAAATAATGTGTGGCAAAAAGAGTATATGCGCCAATTTTTTCAATTAGCTGCCGGGAAATAGCATGAGCAAGAGCCAGCCCGTCAAAGGTTGATGTACCACGTCCAACTTCATCCATTAATACTAAGGAATTAGCCGTCGCATTATTTAAAATATTTGCGGTTTCTGACATTTCAACCATAAAGGTTGATTTACCAGAAGCCAGATTATCTGATGCACCAATCCGGGTAAAGATACGGTCTATAGTGCCTATTGTAGTCGCATTAGCTGGGACAAATGAACCAGTATGAGCCAAGAGAACTATAATTGCAACCTGACGCATATATGTAGACTTACCGCCCATATTCGGTCCGGTGATAAGCAAGAATTTATTATTTAAATCAAAATCTGTATCATTGGCAATAAATTGCTCCACTTGCTTTTCCACCACAGGATGTCGTCCACCAACTATTTGGATTATTGATTCATTTACTAGTGTTGCCTGAACATAGTTATTGGTTTTAGCAAGGGTAGCAAAAGTATCTAATGTATCAAGTGCGGCAATGGCATTGGCGGCTGTGTATAATGTTGATAGTGACCTATTTAGATAATCGAGTAATTCATCATAGAGCTTTTTTTCCAAGTCAATTGCCATGCCTTGTGCGGATAATATTTCCTGTTCAAATTTTTTCAATTCTGGTGTGGTATAGCGTTCAGCATTTTTTAAAGTTTGAGTTCTTCTATAGTGTTCTGGAGCTTTGTTAGCATGGCTATTTGAAATCTCTATATAAAAACCATGCACTTTATTATATTCGATTTTTAGATTAGAAATTTTAGTAGCTTCTTTTTCGCGAATTTCCATTTCGCTTAGGATGTCATTACAATTTTGTTCCAAATTGCGTAAGTGATCTAATTGGGTATCATAGTTATGATTAATTACACCGCCATCTCGTAACCAGGTTGCCGGCTCAGGTAAAATTGCACATTCTAACTTTTTGCAAATCTGAATAAGTGTGTCATGTTTTATGTCTTTAATTAAACTATCTAATAATTTATCTTTCCCATCACTGTGCAAAAAATATAATTCAGGTAATAACTTTAATGAATCGCGTAGTGCCGATAAATCTCTTGGTCTGGCAGATTTTAGCGCAACTCGTGAGGTAATGCGTTCTATATCGTTAATTTGTTTTAGAATATCGCGTAAATTATAATTACCATTAATAAGAGTTGCAACACAGTTATTTCTTTGTTTAATTTGTTCATGATCACTTAATGGATTATTTAACCAGATGCGTAAATTTCTTGACCCCATAGCGGTTGCACAATTGTCCATTAAGGATAATAGAGTAGGGGAACGTTCGCCGCTAATAGTATAATTTATTTCCAGATTACGTCTGGATATGGCGTCCAGTGCAAGAAATTGGTTGCGATTGGAATAGACAATATTAGTAATATATTTTAGTTCATTATATTGTGTTTGTTTTACATAATCGAGTAATACGCCAGCAGCAATAATTGCGAGCGGATATTCACTCAGACCAAAACCATCCAGATCTTTGGTAGCAAAATGTTCCACTAGTTTACTGCTACAAGTTTTTAGGTCAAAATTCCAATCTGGAGTTCCTTTTATGGTAGTTTCCGGACACATTTTACGCATGTATAAATATAGCGAATCTGGAGCGATTATTTCGGCAGGAGCCAGACATTCTATATAATTAATTAAATCAGCATCTGCTACCTGAGTAACATTGAATTTACCTGCGGATAAAGATAAACTGGCAACGCCATAATTTTGTTTAAGTTTATAGATTGAACAAATAAGATTATCGCTGCGTTCATCAAGAAGCATTGTATCAGTTAAAGTACCTGGGGTAATGATGCGGCTAACTTTGCGTTCAACCGGGCCCTTACCAGTTACTTCACCACATTGATCAACAATTACGACTGATTGACCGAGTTTAACTAGTTTAGTCAGATATTGCTCTACGGCGTGGTAAGGAACCCCCGCCATTTTAATTGGATCGCCGCCAGATGTGCCACGAGCAGTTAGGGTAATGCCAAGTAGCTGGGAAGCCTTCTCAGCATCAGTAAAAAACAGTTCATAAAAATCACCCATCCGATAAAGCAGCAGCATATCTGGAAATTCAGCTTTTATTTTCAGATATTGTTGCATCATTGGGGTGTGTTGTTTTATCATAAGTGTGCCTGAATAACTTTCAATATTTGAGAGATTAATTTTGGATTAGCTGCAACAACATTACCACTAGCCCAAAAGTCCTGATTGCCTGCAAAATCGGTAACCATACCACCAGCTTCTTTCACCAATAGATACCCGGCAGCAATATCCCATTGGGCCAGACCAAACTCCCAGAATCCATCAAGATACCCGGCTGCAACATATGCCAAATCAAGAGCGGCTGAGCCTTGGCGGCGGTGTCCCTGAGTATGTAGGAGCATGTCTTTAAATATTTGCAAATACTTATCCAGTATACTCAGATCAGTATGTGGAAATCCGGTTGCAAGTAGTGCATCTTCAAGATAGTTTACTTTAGTCACACGAATGCGTTTATCATTTAAGAATGCACCTTTACCAATTTCTGCATGGTATAGGTCATTCCGGTTTGGATCTAAAATAACGCCTTGTGTAACTTTATCGCCTTCTTTGAAAGCAATTGAGATTGAATATTGTGGATGAGTATGCATAAAGTTGGTAGTACCATCAATGGGATCAATAATCCAGGTGCATTCTGAGTTATTATTTTCAGTACCACTTTCTTCTGCTAGAATATTATGGCTGGGGAATGCTTTTTTAATGGTATCAATAATAATTTGTTCAGCTTTTTTATCCAGCTCGGTTGCATAATTATTATGGCCTTTTTTTTCAATGTGTAATTTACCCATATCCCGGCTACCAAGTTGGATAGCATTTGCTGCGGCGTATGCAGCACGAGAGGCAATATTTATTATTCCTGAAGCCATATAGGTTTATTCCTTGAAAGAGTATATGTTATTCCAGCAACGTTAATTCCCCTCTGGAGGGGTGGCTGGCTATGCCTGACGGGGTGGGGAAGTTATTCCCGCTTATGTTCATTCCCGCGCAGGCGGAATCTAAACTAGTATAAAAGATAGTATTTTACCGTATTTGGGTTGGTTGCAGGAAAGTAAATCAGCTTAATTTTCTAAGTGTTATTGATATTAATGGGGCTAACACTCTGTACTGACCGATTTGAATATTCTGCTTACCCATTGATTTTAACACTTATTTCCTAAAAGCATAACTTTTATAGCATACTTTATATAGCATAAGTTATAACATGCTGTATATTATCGATACTGCTATGTAAGATCAGGCGAAAGTAGTAAATTATTTTAGTTTGAAGCTATTACTAACTTCATTTAAGAATTGATCGCTGGCTAATTGTGATTGCAAGGTAAAATCACCCATCCATTTACTGGTATCATTAAATTCGGTGACAAACTCTTCGCGTTTATTTTCTTTTAACTTTTCCAGCCAGTCTTGCAGATGTTTGATATACGCGCTAATTAGTTCAATGCGCTTAGTATCCGACATTATGATATCAGCATATAAATTAGCATCCTGGTCAAAAATTCGCCCAAGTAAGGCTAATTTTGCCTGATAAATCGGGCTTGCCATACCAAATAACTCTCGTGGATGAATACCTTGTTCTTTCAGAAATGAACCCAGAGCAAAAGTAGAAAAATGTTCAATTCCTTGAATAAAGGACATTGCCAGATCATGTTCGCCGGCTTGCATATTGCGAAGAGTAAAACCAATCTCCACCAGGCTATCTATAACCCAGGCAGATTTTTCGATATCACGTCCGCCGCAGTTGATTATCACCTGGGATTTGGGTGTGCTAATTGTTGGTCCAAACATCGGATGTAAGCCTAATACTGGTCCGCTATGGCATTCTTGCATATGATTGATGATGGTTTGTTTTATACTGGTAAAGTCGGCTAATATGGTGTGTTGGTTAATAAACTGACAAGCTTTAGTGATGATATCCAGCGTATCCTTAATTGGAACACAAACTATAACCATATCTGATTTGCTAAGTAATTCGGGTGCATTACTCCAGTCTTTGCGTCCAAGAGCATTGACAGTTGCACCCGCATCCCGCCAATATTTGGTAAATAATTGCCCCATAAGACCGTTACCACCAATTATTGTGATACTTTTACCCAAAGCCGATTGTTGTTTCATTGTGTGAACCGCCTAGAACCTGATTAAACTAGCACCCCAGGTAAACCCAGCGCCAACACCTTCCAGAAGAAGCAAGTCGCCACGTTTAACCTGACCATTTTTTATTGCATGGTCCAAGGCTAGAGGTACTGATGCGGCAGATGTATTCCCGTGTTTGTCAACGGTTACTATTACTTTTTCCATCGGAATATTTAAGTGTGCAGCAGTTGATTCGATTATACGTAAATTTGCCTGATGGGGAATAAACCAATTGATTTGCTCGCTGGTATAACCAGCTTTTTTCATAACACTAGTGGCTACTTCAGCCAAATTCCGCACTGCCATTTTATATACGGCTTTGCCATCCATTGACATATACGGTTGACCTTTGATTACACCGTTATAAATATGACCTTTAACATATAGAGAATCTTCACCGCTGCCATCAGCATGGATTTCATTACAAATTATGCCAGGCTCGTCACTTGCTTGTAATATGACTGCACCAGCACCGTCGCCAAAGAGTACGCACGTATTACGGTCAGTGTAATCAATAACTCTGGATACGGTATCAACACCAATGATTAATATGGTTTTATATGTAGCACTTCTGATAAAGGCATCTGCAGTAGCTATGGCATATAAAAACCCAGTGCATGCAGCTTGCAGGTCAAAAGCTGGAATATTGGCTAGCCCCAATCTTTTTTGTACCAGACAGGCAGTTGAGGGAAAGATGATATCTGGAGTAGATGTGGCAATTAAGATCAGATCAATTTCAGCCGGGTTAATTTTGCATGTGTTAATTACATCAACTGCTGCAGCATAAGCCATATCACCACTAGTTTCATGGTCGGCAACTATGCGCCGTTCTTTTATGCCACTGCGGCTGACAATCCATTCATCAGAAGTGTCTACCATTTTTTCTAAATCTTTATTTGAGAGAATTTTTTCGGGTAAATAACTACCTGAGGCAAGTATTTTTGAATATAGTTTCATAATTTATAGTTTGATTTCCAATCGTTATTTTCGCGTCGATGTCATTCCCGCGTCCATGTCATTCCCGCGCAGGCGGGAATCTACACTTTGTATTATAACATATTAAGATCGGTAAATTCGAGGAGTTCTTTTTTCGGTTGTTCACGGTTCAATATTTCTTTGTGCTTAGCTAAATAGTCTCTGAGCATCGTTATAACACCCGCATCTATTTCGTGATAAGCTTGTTTTAACGCATAATAAAACCCAACTTCATCTGCACCGCCATGACTTTTTATTACCAAGCCATTTAAGCCAAGTAGTACGGCACCATTATATTTACGATGGTCAAGTGTGGATTTGACCCGATTTAACACAGGCATTGCAGCTAAGCCCATTAATTTAGACAAGAATGAACGATTAAATTCCTGACGGATAATAAGGGCGATCATCTTAGCAACACCTTCTATAGTTTTTAGTGCAACGTTTCCAGTGAATCCATCACAAACGATAACATCAACAGTGCCTTTGTTGATATCGTCGCCTTCTACGTTACCATAAAAATTCAGACCGCTTGTTTTTAAAAGGGCAGAAGCCTTTTTAAGTTCTTCGTGACCTTTCATATCTTCACTGCCAATATTTAAAATACCTATGCTTGGTGCTGCTTTACCGGTTACGGCTTTCATTAGTTGTGCACCCATAATTCCAAACTGAAGTAGATGTTCTGGATTAGACTCAAGATTAGCGCCCAGATCCAGAACGCACACATCACTTTTAACTGTGGGTAGAATTTTAGCTATGGCTGGTCGTTCGATTCCATCCATGGTTCGCAGTACATAACGGGCAATTGCCATTAAGGCACCTGTGTTTCCTGCAGAAACAATGGCTCCGGCTTTACCTTGCTTGATCAGATTAATTGATACGCGCATGGATGAGTCTTTTTTGTTACGCATCGCAGACTGTGGTGATTCATCCATAGCAACAACTTCAGTTGTATGTACTACATCTATTCGGTCGCTGTATAGCGATAAATTATCACCGACATGTCGATAAATAGTATCCCGATCGCCAACTAAAATTAGGCTAACGTCAGGATGTTCTTTTAAAAACCTGATACAAGCAGGTACTGTGACGTTGACCCCATGATCACCGCCCATTGCATCAACTGATAGTACAACCGCCATAAATGGATTAACCTATAAAAAGCTTACTTGTTTATTACTCGTCTTTGCTTTTTATTACTTTCTTACCACGGTACATACCATTTGCATCAATATGATGACGTAAGTGTGTAGTACCAGTTGCGCTAGTTGTAACTGTAGGTGCCGATAAGGCATCATGCGAACGACGCATATTACGTTTTGAAGGCGATTTTTTATTCTGTTGAACTGCCATTTGATTATCCTCTAAATTATTTAATTAAAACGCTAAATGGGCTATCTGGTTTCTCATGATATGTTACCCCCTTACACGTTTTGTGTTTCGGCGCAATAGGCAATGACATGATTAACTCATCTTCAACGAAGCTTTCGATATCAAAAGTAGCATCAGCTAAAATTCCATCGGTGTATTGAGCTTCATCGCCAAATAGAGCCTTATCCATATCAGATTCGGTATAGAAAATTGGTACAATATTACTACAATCTATAGGAATATCCAATTTTTCCAGACAATTCTGACACAAAGTAGTTATTTTACCATAAATCCTGATTGCAAGTACAGGCTTGTTTTTATGATTCACACTGCCGCTAATTGTGTATTGCAAATTACCACTTAATTCGTCAAGAATTTCACAGGCGCGCGTTAAGTCAGAGGCCTTAACTTGCCCCTCGATAGTTTGCCCATTTTTTGCAAAATCCACATTATCAATATATTTCATAATTGTCCGACTGTATATGCCTGCAATTGGCAAGCTTGTTCTGCTTAATCAGATTAATACGATAATTAATCATCTAACAACCAAAATATAGAGTTGTTTTATTTAGGTACAACGTTGTTTATTAGCTGAGTAATTCTTTCTTGTGAGATTGGTTTCCAGCTTACTAGACAATAAAGTTTTATTCCTACCCTACTAGAAAACTTTGTATCTAGCAGCTTACCGGCTAATAATGAAAGGCTCCACTCTTCTTCACTTAGTGTAAATTCCCTATCAGATATGCTAGATACGCTTAATTGGAAGTTAAACGGATTACCTTTGTTGTCAATAACATCACCTGCTATACCCTTAATTCGCCTTGTGTCATTTTGTGCTTCATCTGTAAACTTAAAAATATGCTTGTTGAAATCTGTCACCTCAACATTTTTATCTTTTTCCCACATAAAGTCTACATAGGTAGTCCTCCATGTTAAAGAGTAGAAGGTGTTTGGTTTATATATGTCTATTACTGGCGGACTAGTAAATGGCTTTTGAGAAGACCATGTTATAGTGCAGTATTTTTCATTCTCACAATTGTGAGGAATAAACGTCTTTATAAACTTAGCTGAATTAGTAACGTCTGGTATAGGAAGATCGGTTGGTAAAATGCAATACCCGTATTCTTCTTGAATGCCCCAAGCCATATTCATGTATAAAAACAATGCCGCAAATACACTAAATAAATAACTACTAAATTTGTTAGTTCGCATATTAATTCCTTAAAAAGTAAGTTAAATTTACAATTACTGGCGGTATTATAGATAATTTAAAGAAAAATTGCAATACCGAATTTCCGGTGTAGGACCAATTCAATAAATAGTAACCTACTGTATATGCCAACCATGGGAGGCTATCATTGATTGTCCGGTTAATGCATTGGTTTCAAATCCTGCCAGGAATGTTGCAAGATTGGCAATATCATCAGTTGTAGTAAATTTACCATCAACTGTTTCGCCCAGCATAATAGTTTTTACTACTTCATCTTCACTAATACCCAGTGATTTAGCTTGTTCTGGAATTTGTTTTTCTACCAAAGGTGTTTTGACAAATCCAGGTCCGATTAAATTAGAGCTGATATTATGTTCAGCACCCTCTTTGGCTATTGCCCGTACAAAACCAAGTAAGGCATGTTTTGCCGCAACGTAAGCGGATTTATTTTTTGATGCTTCAAATGAATGTACGGAGCCCATTACAATAATCCGCCCACCGTTACCCGTAGCGATCATTTTTTGCATGCAGGCTTTGGTAGTTAAAAATGCACCATTGATATGAATGTCTAATAATCGCTTCCATTTAGCAAAATCAAAATCAACAATAGGGGAGATAGTTTGAATTCCAGCATTACTAACTAAAACATCAATTTTACCAAATTTAGCAAAAGCGGCATCCACTCCAGCATTTACCTGTGCTTCATCTGTCACATCCATTGCCACGGCTAATACATCCTGCCCATATGCAGCTTTAATTTCATCGGCTGTAGCCTGAGCTGCGTCTATGTTTAGATCAGCAATTACTACTTTTGCGCCATGTTCGGCAAACATTTCGGCAACACGTTTGCCAATTCCACTCGCACTGCCTGTTACAATGGCAACTTTTCCTTTTAGATTTCCTAACATAATATTTTCTCCTTTGTTGATTATTAAATTTTATGTGAAACTGCTCTTTGGGCTTCGAGCGTATATACGGTTACTCCTGAGTGATGGGCTTTTGACCATTCGCCTTCTTCTGCTTCAATCATATTCATAGTGTCAGTATAGCCAAGTTTCCGATGTTTAATTGCACTTTCCACACTAAATTCATAGTCTTTGCTTGCTAGTTCTGTGCCCTTTTCTGAATGATACACCAAATGAATAATATCCAAACGGTGGGCATAACCTAATTTTATTACTTCCTGCACGGCTTTATCTTTTAGTTGTGCATCAGTCATTTTGCTGGTTAGAAAATGAATTGCATGGGATAAATTTTGTGTGGTTGCATAAAGTGCGCTAGAGCGTTTGGCATGTGACGAATAGCGAATATCTTTAACTCGCTCAAGCAATCCATCCATACTGTGTGGGAGTGGTCCTTGCAATGAAAATAGGTCAATCATAAAGCATAAAATATTTTTGATATCTTTTTCTGAGTCAGCAAAATCATCAATTACTTTGGATAATGGTGTATTAGAGAAAACACCACCATCTATATAATAACGACCGTCAATTTCAATTGGTGGGAATCCGGGAGGTAGTGCACACGAGGCCATTATATGTTCTACAGTTATTACCTGTTTGGTATTATCAAAAAATACAAATTCACCAGATTCAAGATCAACCGAACCAATACACAGACGAATGTTTCCTTTATTTAGATAATCAAAATCAATAAGCTCCAATAATGTTTCGCGAAGTGGGGATGTGTCGTAATAAGAAAAATGATTGGGTGTTGCGTCCAATAATAAAGTCGGACTTATACTCTTAGGCACAAAAAATCCGTTTTGGCCAAAGGTAAGTGATATTTGTGAGCTTACATAGTTATGAAATTTGGCTAATCCCAGATTTGCCAGCATAGGAAACGGCATTTTAGTACTTATTTTGTCCCAGAAGTCATATAGTTTTTGTTTTCGTTTAGCCAGTGGGTTTCCAGCTATAATTGCCGCATTAATTGCGCCAATTGAAATACCAATGACAGTATCCGGAGTATAATTACGTTCGGCTAATGCTTCATATGCACCAACCTGGTATGCACCGAGTGAACCGCCACCTTGAAATACATATACAACTTCGCGTTTACAATCCTTAGGCAGGTGATAAAACTCGGGTATTTTAGCTTCATGAATAAGATGTTCATTAACTAGCGTGGTTTTTTGCTTTGTATTCATAAAAGTACCTTTTTAAATGTCAATTCCCCTCTGGAGGGGTGGCAGGCACACAGACTCGTCTGGTAGCCTGACGGGGTGAGGCTGTAATAGTGCCTTTTTATATGCGTAACCTACAATATAAGTTATCTTATTTTTTTAGATAATCATAAACTACTTTACCAAATCCAAGAGTTAGATCACTTAGAATATGGGTGCCAGAAATTATTCGTTTAACCGGTAGTTTTGCAACCGGTGCCAGTGCATGTTCAAATAATTGTAATGCAGCAGGGCCACTCCAGGCACCTTTAACAGTTAGGTCTTTGACGTGATATTCAACAAGCTCACATATCCGTGCGGTTTTACCATCAACATCCGGGATGATTTTTAATAAATAATTAGGTTCTTGTTCCATTTTTACTTGCAATTCTTTGGTGTTTAATTCCTGATATTTATAGCCCATTGTAGCTAGGGCAACTGCTTGTTTATTGTAGTGTAGTATGCCTTCCAGGGTATCACCCGCAACTGATAGTTTTGGGTTTGCCAATTTTTTTGGAAATCCCCAGATTTCGCGTCCGGCAACAATTGGTGCCAAATCATCCAGATACATGGAATGAACGTAAGAGCCTTTTTTGCCTTTAAATTTAACGGGAATTACCTGACCAGCTTCGGTATAATCACCAAATCCAGCTGAATCCGGCATCCGGATAAATTCAAATTTTACAATTGGGTCATAAACTTCGAGTGGTTCTGGAACAACTTCCCGTAACGCGTCAATATCAGTTTCGTAGGTAATTATTAAAAATTCACGATTGGTAAATTTAAATTCAATTGGTGGGTAGGACGGCGAGGTAAGAGGCATAGCAAAAGCCTGTTTTTGTACCTGTTTAATTTTCATAAATTCTCTCTCCTAAGAAATTATTTGCCTAAACAGGGTGATTATATCATTGTTATTGGATTTGTGGGGTAAAACCTACGGTACCGAAATCCGGTATTGCAAAATTTTGAAAAATATGGTAATACTGTGTGAAGAGGTCTTCAATTAATACGGTAATTCATATTGACAAATGCAATTGTTTGCGGTTATAATATAACTGTGCTTCGTATATGTTCTCCTGGAGGAGCAATCTTTCGGGTGTTGTAATTTTAAAAGGATGGATAAAAATGAAAACTAATAAAAATATGTTTGTAATGGGTTTGCTTGCTACATTGGCTTTTGGTATGCATGCCGCTCAAGCCATTGAAACCACGATATGTAAAGTAGGTACTTTAAACGTCGCATTTAATTTTGAATCATATAAGACTCCACTAAATCCAAACAATAAAAATGAAATAATGTTGACCGATCTTCCTAAAGGGTTTGGCACCAATCTGCCTATGGTTAATAAAACTGGCGCGCCAGCGTCAATTAAATACCTCTTTGTTTATCCTAATGGTCTTATGAGGTCAATTATCATAAATACAGTTGACGGATGGATAACAATTGCTTTTGGCAATGGTGAGGAGAATAAAGAGGAGAGGATACCAGACAAACCGATATATGAACCACTTGCATGGGATGGGGTAGCATCTTATTACTCAAATGAATCTAAAAAACAGTCTGGGGATATAAAAGTACGATGCGAAACTAGAGGCTACCGATCCGATGATGAAGGAGCTGTTTATGCCAGCAAGTTAGCCACAATAACTTCTGATTCGATAAAACAATTGCTGAACAAATAATGCTACAGACCAATTAAGGATTTGTATTCATCGGCTGACATTAGCATTTTCGTCTGGCTAATGTTGGCTAAGTTCAATTTTAATAAACACACTTTGTCATGTGGGTTGCTTTTGGCTAACGTCGGATCGGTAATTACTTCATCATTTACTCCAGCTACTGCGCCACCTATCGGTAAATGCAAATCAGATGCTGTTTTACCGAGACTCAGTCATACCTATTAGCTCATGCGCTTTGATTTGGTTGGCTGCCTTGGGAAGATTCAAGTAAATAATTTTAATTTATTACTACACGGTCTTGAATAATCATGCTGCCGCTATCAGCATCAATTCTAACCTGAGCTCCAATAGGCAACGTATAGTTTGACCCAAAATGTCCAACCATAGTTCCAGCAAAGGCTGGAATTTTTAATGGTTTAATGTATTCTTTA
>Ga0134126_10000432_pt1 | contig 53875 bp, 41 predicted proteins | sample KB31752_FD_96881 | JGI IMG/M metagenome (GOLD analysis project Ga0134126, IMG submission 96881) | Terrestrial soil microbial communities with excess Nitrogen fertilizer from Kellogg Biological Station, Michigan, USA - KB3-175-2 | ecosystem: Environmental > Terrestrial > Soil > Unclassified ...
GAATGCACTGGAAAATTTCGTCTACGGCGACACGCCGGCGCTCTCGTCCGTGCATGGCTTGCTGCAAGACCTTTTCGGCCGCAGCGAAGAATTCGATGTTAGCCTGTACGATCTGTCCGGCGAACACGACATTCGGCCCCTGGTGCTGAACACGCTGCTGATGTATCTCGAACTGGATGGCTACCTCGAAGCGGGCACGCCGTTTTACGCGCGCTATCAATTTCAGCCGTTGTGTACCTCGGCGGAAATCTTGGCTCGCTTCAACGGAGAACGGCGAGCGTTTTTGACCACAATCCTCGCTCAGGCGGCCAAGGCAAAGACGTGGTTCACGATCGATCTGGAGAAGGCGGCCACGGCGGCTGGTGCGACGCGCGATCGAGTTATGAGTGCGCTGCAATATCTGGAAGAGCAGCGTTTGCTGACTCTCAAGGTGGAAGGCGTGCGTAATCGCTATCGTCGCCTGCGTGCGCCGGCGAAAGTCAATGATCTGGCGCGGACCCTGCATCAGCGAACGCTGGAGCGCGAGAAACGCGAGATCGATCGTCTGCGGCAGGTGTTGGAGTTGGTCGGGCACGATGGCTGTCTGGTGTCGCATCTGGGCGAGCATTTCGGCGAACCGCTTGCCCAACCGTGCGGCCATTGCTCCTGGTGTCTGAATGGCCATCGAGCCGCCGCGATTCCGTCGCGCCCCGTGCCGACCATCGATCCGGGGTTGCGCCAGCGTGTGGACGTGTTGCGGCGCGAACAACCGGTGTTGTTCGCGGAGTCGCGGGCGTTAGCGCGTTTTCTGTGTGGCTTGACCTCGCCGCGCCTCTCACGCGCCCGCCTCAGTTCCCATCCGTTGTTTGGCACGCTCGATCAGGTGCCGTTTCCACAGGTTTTGGCATGGGTCGGAGAGTCCGTAAATTGATGGTGCGCCGCGATGGCGGAATGAGCAAATGCGTGCGTAATCGGGGATTCTATCAGGTGCGGGTGCATGAGCAGCGTAAGGAGCTGGCCGTGGCGTTGCTGTACGCGCTGGTCCCCAATCTGCTGCGCGGAGTGTTGCGTGAACCGTGAGCGGCCAAGCGCTCCGAGTGACTGGCCGGGCGGCGTGTCCTTCCCAGCGAACGGCGCTGCTTCTCAAAAACGTCCTCCTTTTCCACGACGAAAACTGCCGAGTCGGCATTCGTTCACAGCCTTATCGGATGAACACCGCCATTTGCGTCGGCGATCCGACAATCTCATCCTCCGGCCCCACCGCTACGAACTGCACCGCATATCCGAAGCGCTGCGCTACGCCGTTGGCCCATTCCTGAAACTGCGTGCGCATCCACTCGAAGCGATGGTCCTTGTGCCGAAACGCGCCGGCGGCGAGTCCCTCGAACTTGACATTGTACTCGGCATTGGGCGTCGTCAGCACGATGGTGCGCGGCCGGGCGAACTCGAACAGCACACGCTCGAACGCGGCCAGACGCGGCGGATCGAGATGCTCGATCACCTCCACCACGGCGGCTGCATCGTAACCCGATAGCCGGGCATCTCGATACATAAGCGATCCATGAAGGAGCCGGCAGCGACCTTGCACCTCGGAAGGCAAGCGATCCAACCGCGTCCGGGCGATTTCCAGCACACGCGGCGATACGTCCACGCCGGCGATTTCCGTGAAGTCGGCATCTTGCAGCAACAGACGCAATAGTTTGCCCTCGCCGCAACCGAGATCGAGTACACGGCGAGCGCCGCTCGTCTTGAGCGCCGCTCGCACAGCTGCCAAACGCTGATCGTTCAAGCGAACGCGCTCCTCGCTGACATTTTCGACGCGAACGCTTTCTTCGTCTGCGTTCCCAGCATCCTCATCGAGCAACTGAGCGAGCGCGCTGCGTGCGAGCTTGCCCTGATGCTTGAGGTAACGCCGCGTGATGTTTTCGCGCTCGGGATGCGTACCCAGCCAGCCCTCGCCATGATGCAGCAACTTGTCCACCTCGTCGTCGCTGACCCAGTAATGCTTGTCATTATCCAGCACCGGGACCAGCACATACAGATGACTCAACAGATCGCGCAGGCGGCAATGGCCGGTCAGCGTTACCGTGTGATACGGCCCCTCGCCCCATTCCGGAAACTGCTCATCGAGCGGATGCCGCCGCGCAGTGATGGCGTAGCCCAGCGGCTCGAAGAGACTCCGCAGGAAATCCTCGCCGCCACGACACGGCAGTACGGCCAAGCGCGCTTCCAAAGGGATCGGCGTATCAGCTAACTCCTGGCGCTCCCTGCTGCGTCCCGCCAAGGCGCTGCCGTACACCTGAGCGATGGCCACACTGAGAAACGACGAGGCGACATAGGGCCGATCGTTGACGTATTGCTCCAGCAATTGTCCCTCGCCGGCCGGACCGCGCCGGTTGCGTACCAGGCCGACTGGATCGACATCGAGCAGCAGAGCGGCCGTGCAGCGCTGCGGCGACACTTCGGGATAGAAGACGTGTACCTGACCGAAGGACAGCGGGAAGGACTGACAGCGCGCCGGGTTCTTGCCCAGCAAATAGCCGAGATCGGTGGCCGGTTCGTGCGTGGTGGTCAGGGTCAGCAGCATAGGTCCCTCGTTATGGGGAGAGACACGGGGCAGTGAAGAAAGTTCGCTGCATGCGGTCAGGCTCACTTGATGTGCGTAAACTTGACGAACCACTCCACTTGGTTCTTCGTGCCGCGCACGCGATGGATGTAGTGAGAGGGATGCCCGTCGTTCGGATCGAAGCTCGCCTTGACGAGGTTGCGCCGCTCGGCTGTCGCATCGCGCCGCAGCGCCGCCTCGATCTCGTTGAACAGGGCCACAATCCCATAACGCGCCGTGTCCTCCGAGGATAGGGCCAGCACGCCCGGCCCCGCGACGATCGCCAGCGACGGATCGACCCAGCGCACTTCATCATTACACGCGATGAACACCGTCCGGCCGCCTCGGACCTTCAGCAAATACTGGTCCTCCTCTTGCTGGTCGGCGTAGGTGGTCTTAACCAGATATTTTAGATCGTAATTGGCCGGATTATTCTCTTGCCAGCGCCGGCGGGCGTCGGCCAATTGTTCGGGGCGCAGTTGAATGCCGAGGTTGTAGACGATGGGGATGATGATTCCGGCTGCGGTCAGCACGCCCAGCACGAGGAAAAACCAAATCCAGCGACGCGATCGAGGACGAGAGGGAGAGACTGTCATGGAAAGATCCAGCATCGGTTCGCTCATGGTTGCCGAAGGCGTTCCGCGAAAGTTTCGGACAATTCTGACTTGGCAATGACGACAACGCCCTGCTCCGTGACCGTGAAGCCGCGTTGCCGATCGTGTTCCAGGTTGTAACCGATGGTCGTGTTGGGCGGAATCTGCACGTCTTTGTCGATAATGGCCCGGCGAATATGGCAGTGCCGGCCGACGTTAACGCCGTCAAACAGGATCGACGATTCCACCACGGCGAAGCTATTGACACGCACATTCGTTGAGAGAATGCTGCTGCGGACGTGTCCGCCGCTGATGATGCAACCCTGGCAAACCATGCTATCATGCGCCTCGCCTCGCCGCGCATTCTCGCCGGCGCCATCATTGAAGACAAACTTCGGCGGCGGCAATTGCGGCTGATACGTGCGAATCAACCATTCGCGATCGTATAAGTTCAACACCGGATCCACATTGATGAGGTCCATGTTGGCCTGATAATAGGCGTCCAGCGTGCCCACATCGCGCCAGTACGGCACCTCCTTGCGGTTCTGATCGCGGAAGCGATAGGCGAAGACGCGCTGCGTGCCGAGGATGGGCGGAATGATGTTCTTGCCGAAATCGTGTTCGCTGTCGCTGCGGGTCGCATCCTGGCAAAGCAACTCGAACATGGTGCGAGCCGTGAACACATAAATACCCATCGATGCCAGTGTCTGTCCGGGCGCGTCGGGCAACTCCGGCGGATCACGCGGTTTCTCCAGGAAACCGACGACGTGATCCTCTTTGTCCACGTCCATGATGCCGAAATGGACGCCCTCTTTGCGCGGTACGGTGACGCAGCCGATGGTTAGCTCGGCCTTGCGATCCTTGTGCGATTGGATCATCGTGCCGTAGTCCATCTTGTAAATGTGATCGCCGGCCAGGATGACGACATAGGTCGGATTGGCTTTTTCGATGGTGTAGATGTTCTGATAGATGGCGTCGGCGGTGCCCTTGTACCAGTTCTCGTCGATGCGTTGCTGCGGCGGCAGGACTTCGATGTATTCATCCAGTTCACGCGGCAGGAAACTCCAGCCGGCGCTGATATGGCGCGAGAGACTGCGCGCTTTGTATTGGGTCAGCACGAGGACGCGGCGGAGATTGCTGTTAATGCAATTGGATAGCGTGAAGTCGATGATGCGATAGAGACCACCGAACGGCACGGCCGGCTTGGCGCGATCGCGTGTCAAAGGCTCCAGGCGCGTGCCCTTGCCACCAGCCAAGATCAACGTCAACACGTCGCGCACAAGTCGAATCTCCTCGCTTGGAAAACTAAAGAACTAACCACAGAGTCACAGAGAACACAGAGAAAAAGACAAAAAAACAAAGAAACCACCACTAAGACGAGAGCAGAATAAACAAGGGGCCTTCTTCTTTCTCTACTTTATCTTTCTCTGTGTTCTCTGTGACTCTGTGGTTAGTTCTTGTCTTCAACGTAGCGATGGATGCACGCCTCGACGAGTCGGGCCACGGAGAAGTGTTCGGCGACACGCTGCCGGCCGGCCGCGCACCAGCGCTGCCGCCCATCAGGATCGTCGAGCAGAAGACGTGTCTGACGGGCGAGGGCGGCCTTGTCGTCCGGTTCAACGAGGAAACCGGTTTCGCCGTCCACAATGACCTCGGCCAAATCCGGGCAGCGTGAGGCGATTACTGTTCGCCCCGCCGCCATCGCTTCGAGGGCGGCACCGACGCCGCCACCTTGCAGGCTCGGCACCCACACTACCTCCGCACGTTGCAAAAGCGGTGCCGGATCAGCGACCGCGCCAAGAAAGTGGACGTGATCGATGACGCCGAGTTGACGGGCGAACCACTCGACGCGCGGCCGATCAGCCCCCTCCCCGGCAAGGACGAGATGCACATCGTTGTAATGATGCCGCAGAATGTCGAAGGCCCAGACCGCCTCACGGAAACCCTTGTGCCGCTCGATCGGTCCCAGTCCGAGCAAGACGCGCGCGCTGTTGGGCACGTCCGACAGCTGAGCCGGTTCGACGACCGCCGCCGGGACATTCACGGCCGGAGTGACAATGGTGATGCGTGAGTCGGGCACCCCCAGACGCCGATAGCGCTGGGCCTCGGTCGCGCCGAAAGCGAGAATGCCTTCCGCTCGCCGTAGCAGCAAATGATCGAGCTTGCTGGGCACTCGGACGGGCGGCAGGGCGGCGCTGACGAGAAGCCGCTTCACTGCCCGACTTCCGCTCAATACCACTGCCCGCAATGCCGTCGCGCCCCAGACATGCACCACATCGGGCTGCATCGAACGCACCAGCCGGCGCAACGCGAGGAACGGCAGCACATCGAAGGGACGCCGCCGGCCCAATATCTCGACCTCGATTCCCTGCGCGCGCAACGATTCGGACCACGGCGAATCGGTGTCCAGGACGGCGACGCGCACCCGGAAGAATTCACGCGGCAAACCCGACGCCAACAACATGAGTTGCCGGGCCGCGCCGCCGTACTCCAAACGGGGGATGACGAAGAGGATGGTTCGCACGATTAGTCCATAGTCCATAGTCCGTAGTCCGTAGCAAAAACAGTCCGTCGTTTGCTACGGACTGCGGACTGCGGACTGCGGACTAATAATGGCGATATAGGGCAGATGGCGATATTCGTCGTTGTAATCGAGACCGTAACCGACGACGAAGGCATCGGGAATGTCGAAACCGCGATAGTCCGGTTCGATGTCCACCTGCTGTCGGCCGACCTTACGCAGCAGCACGCCGATGCGCAACGAGGCCACGCCGAGGGTTTGCAGATGCTCGCGCAAATAGCGGAGCGTCTGTCCGGTGTCGAGAATATCATCGAGCAAAAGGACGTGCCGGCCACGCAGGTCGGGCAACAACTCGGGCTGAATGCGCAGCGTTCCCGGCACGGTCGTTTCGCCGCGATAGCTCGATGCTTGCAGCAGACCGATGCGCAGCGGCAGATCGAGATGGCGGACGAGATCGGCGAGGAACATCAAGCAGCCAGTCAGCACGCCGACGATGGTAACATCTCGGCCGTGATAGTCGGTGGCGATCTGCCGAGCCATTTCGGCGACCCGTCGCTGGATGTCGTCGGCCGACAGCAGGACTTTCATCGAACGTCCTCCGGGCGGGAGTCGGGGAGAGATCGTAGGGAACATGATAAGCAAGTGTCGAGAAACGGGGAGTTGTCGGGAGGACTTTGGCTTGCTTGCAACTGTGCCGGAAGGGAAGAAGACGGTACAATGGACCATGACGATGGGATTTTTTCGGAGGCCGAAGTCATGAACCTTTCGCTGGCCGATGCGCTCCAGCAACTGAACCTGGAGCCAGGCACTTATCGTTGCGAGCTTCCCAAACATGAGATCGTGGTCCAGGTGCGAGCGCGGAAAGCGCCCGACGCGACGCGGAGTTCGGAGGAGCGATCTGAATTAACGAGCGCAGACCCTGTGATTCTCGACGAATCCTGCATCATGTTGGATCCGTGGGTAGAACTGCCGAGGCCCAAACCGATAGGCAGGGCGGTAGGCCGGTTGGCCCCTCCGCCTCCTCCCGACATTCCCGAAATCCCCATCGAAGTTGACGAAGAGTAATTGGGTAAGCCTCCTTCTCCGATGCGAACTTTCTTTCATGATTGCTCTCTCCCTCATTGTTCTGTGTTGCACGGATCTTGAGCGCTCGCGAGCATTTTACACTGCTCTCGGGCTCCATTTTGGAGAGGAACGTCACGACAATGGTCCCGTCCATTACTCCTGTCAACTCGGCACGGTGGTAATCGAGTTGTATCCAGGCAAACCCGGCTCGGCTCTCGCACGAACCTCCGCCGGGGCGACTCTGCACGGCTTTCGCGTCGATTCGCTGGACGCCATCGTATCGAGTTTGCAAGTTCAGGGAACGGAGATCGTTCACCTTCCTTCCGATAGCCCGTGGGGGCGGCGAGCCGTCATCCTCGATCCAGACGGCAGAGCCATCGAATTGACCCAGATCCCCTGATGAATCAAAGGACACCCGACCCCATGACTGGCACTTGGTCTCGCCTGGACATCGGCGGCAAACCGGCCGATGTCTACGATCTCGCCGAATCGGTCAAACCACGTTTCGGCATTCTGCATCTGCACGGTGCCGGCCTGGAAACCCTTACCGACCGTCCTGCCTTCACGCGCTTGTTCGATGAACTGCGACTGGTCTGCGTCTGTCCACACGGTCAGCGTTCATGGTGGGGTGATCGCGTCTGCGTTGCGTTCGATCCGCAGATGACGCCCGAACGCTATCTGCTGCAAAGCGTCGTGCCGTTTTTCGCCGAGCGCTGGGGCATCACGCCGCGCGGCATCGGCATTCAGGGCATCAGCATGGGCGGCCAGGGAGCGCTGCGGTTGGCATTCAAATATCCACATGTGTTCCCTGTCGTGGCCGGGATCGCGGCGGCCATCGAGTATCACGAACTCTACGGCCAGGGTACGCCGATCGATGACATGTATGACAGCAAAGAGCAATGCCGGCAGGATACGGCTCCGATGCACATTCATCCCAGTAAGTATCCGCCGCATATCTTTTTCGCCATCGACCCGACCGACGCGGCCTGGTTTCGCGGCAACGATCGGTTGCACGAGAAACTCAGCGCTCTTGGTGTGCCGCATGAGATCGATTTGACCACCCGAGCCGGTGGCCATAGCTGGGATTACTTCAATCGCATGGCCGAGCGTGTGGTGCGTTTCGTCCATCACGGTCTCGAACACGAGAGCCGGCGTTTGCTGTGAGCGACGGGAGGGGGTATGTTCGATTACATCGTCGTCGGCGCTGGCAGTTCCGGTTGCGTCGTCGCTTCGCGGTTGACGGAAGATCCCGCCGTCCGTGTTCTGTTGCTCGAAGCCGGTGGGCCTGATCGCCATCCCTTCATCCACATTCCGGCCGCCTTCTCCCGCTTGTTCAAGACCCGCCTCGATTGGCAACTCCTCACTGAACCGCAGGAGCATCTCAAGCAGCGTCGCCTGTACTGGCCGCGCGGCAAGGTTCTGGGCGGAAGCAGTTCCATCAATGCGCTGATTTACACACGCGGCCATCGCCAGGATTACGACGACTGGCAAGCTCTTGGCAATGACGGCTGGGGCTTCGCCGATGTGCTGCCCTACTTCAAAAAGGCTGAGAATCAGGAGCGCGGAGCCTCCGAATATCACGGCACCGGCGGCCCGCTTAACATCGCCGATGTCGAAGCGCCCAATGTACTCACCCGCGCTTTCGTGGAAGCGTGTACGCAGGTCGGGTTGCCTCGCAATGACGATTTCAATGGGCCGATTCAAGAAGGCGTCGGTTTCAATCAGGTGACGCAGAAGGCTGGCCGGCGAATGAGCGCCGCCCGGGCGTATCTCGTGCCGGCCAGCCGCCGGCCCAATCTGACCGTTATCACCGGAGCGAAGACAACCCGTGTGTTGCTGGAAGGCACGCGAGCAGTTGGCGTCGAATATGTGCGGCGAGGCCGTTTGCAGCAAGCTCAGGCTGGCCGCGAGGTTGTCCTGTGCGGCGGTACCGTCCATTCGCCGCATCTGCTGATGTTGTCCGGCATCGGGCCGCGAAACCATCTCGAATCGCTGAGTATTCCGGTTCGGATCGATCTGCCCGGCGTCGGCCAGAACTTGCAAGACCACGTCCTCACCGGAGCCGCATACGCCTGTACGCAGCCCGTCTCCCTGGATCGGGCGGCGACCCTCATCAATCTCCTGAATGCCTGGTTGCGACATAAGGGACCGTTAATATCGAATATAGCTGAAGCAGGTGGTTTCATTCGCACGACGCCGCAACTCGCGCTCCCTGACGTGCAACTCTATTTCACTCCGGCGTATTACATTGAGCATGGTTTCACACGGCCGCCGGGATACGGTTTTTGTCTGGGCGTGTGTCTGCTGCGTCCGCGCAGTCGCGGCGAGATGTGGCTGCGCAGCCGCGATCCGCGGCAACCGCCGTGCGTGCAGCCGCGCTATCTCGATGATCCCGCCGATTTGCCCCCTCTCCGGGAGGGAATGCGCCTCGTACGGCGGATCGCTCAGGCATCCGCTTTCGATCCCTTCCGCGGCGAGGAACGGCTGCCGGGTGCGCATATCGCCAGCGATGCGGAGATCGGGGAGGATATTCGCCATCGTCTGGAAACCCTTTACCATCCGGTCGGAACCTGCAAAATGGGCCATGATCCGCAAAGCGTGGTCAACGCCCGGTTGCAGGTTCATGGCGCGAGCGGTCTGCGCGTTGTCGATGCCTCGATTATGCCGACCTTGCCGGGCGGCAACACGAACGCGCCGGCGATCATGATTGCCGAGAAAGCCGTGGATCTGATGCTCGATCGATCGCCTTCGAGGAGGGAAGCCGTTGCGTGTGTCGTTACTGATAACCTGCCTGGGTGATGCGCTGTTCCCCGATGTGGGCGTGGCCACGGTGCATCTGCTGCGTCGCCTGGGCGTCACGGTGGACTTCCCCGAAGCGCAAACGTGCTGCGGTCAACCGCACTTCAACAGCGGTTATCACGGCGAAGCGCGCGAGCTGGCCCGCCATACCCTGCGCACGTTCGACAATGGCCAAACTATCGTTGTTCCCTCCGGCTCCTGTGCGGCCATGATTAAATTAGAATATGCCCAAATGTTTCACGATGATCCCGTCTGGCGTGCCCGTGCTGAAGACCTGGCCCATCGGACGCATGAATTGTCCGATTTCTTGGTGAACGTGCTAGGCATGGAAGACGTGGGCGCTCGCTTCGAGGGTAAGGTGACGTATCACATGGCCTGCCATTTGCGCGGGCTGGGTCTACTGACGGAGCCGGAACGCCTACTGATGCGCGTGAAGGGATTGGAGTATGTCAAGCTGGAGCGAGCGGACGAGTGCTGCGGTTTCGGTGGTTCCTTCGCGGTGCGCTATCCCGGCATCAGCGGGGCTATGGTGCAAGACAAGGCGGCGTTTATCGAACAAGCGGGCGTGTCAGCCGTGGTCGCCACGGACGCCGGTTGTTTGATGAACATCGCCGGTTGTCTGCGCCGGCGCGGCAGTTTGGTGCGTACCCTGCACCTCTCGCAAGTGTTGGAGAAAACGTGATGAATGATAATGTGCTGGAACGGCTGGCCGAATTGGAACACGAACAATGGATGGCTTGGTCGCAATCGGTGGCTGGTGAGGTGTCCGCCGAGCGCCGCCAGCGCTGGCAAGCATGCTGGGTGCCCTATCAGGATTTGCCGGAAGAAGTGAAGGAACTGGATCGCCTATGGGCGCGAAAGGTGTTGGAGGCGCTGCGGCGATGCTGAGAATCGTCCCACTCATCGGGCGTGGGTTCGCCAGACTGCGGCGTCCGCTGGTCTGCTTGATGATCCTGCCCTGCTTGAGTATGCCCGATTTCGCGGTGGACGAGTTTCATGTGAAGGGCAAAGCTCTCCGCTCGTGGATACACGATCTAAATAGTGTTTCAGATCTCACAAAGATCGAGGCCTGCCAGGCGCTTGAGTCCCAAGGTAGCCGCTCGCGGCCTGCCGCGCGGGCGCTGGTCCCATTGCTGCGCGAGAAGGAGTTTCTCATCCGTATCTGTGCTTTACATGCATTCATCGCAACCGATCCGCCGCCCGAGATTCTCGTGCCGGCGCTCATTCCCCTCCTTCAAGATGCTGAAATGCGATGGTATGCTGCGCAAGCGTTGGCCGATGTCGGGCCAGAAGCGAGGGCGGCTATCCCTGCCTTAATCCCACTATTAAAGGGCAATAACGACATAAAATTAGCCGAATGTGCTGCCTACGCCCTCGGGGAGATCGGCCCAGACGCGAAGGAGGCGGTCCCCGCGCTTTGCGAAGTGTTATTTCATTCCAAAGGTCCACAAAGCGATAGAGCCTGGAACGCGATCCTCGCCATCGGAAGCGGGGCGGCAGAGCATCTCGGCGCGGCCCTGGTGGATCCCGATAGGGAGCATCGAAGGACGGTTGCTGCTTTGTTAATCGCGCTGGAAGAGAAGGCGAGACCGGCGCGCTCGGCCCTGCGGCACGATCTGGAGGACGAGGATATGCTCGCGCGCATCATGGTCGCTCACGCCCTATGGAACATCGACCACCAAGCCGAGCCTTTTCTCCCCGTTTTCTTCGCCGGTTTGAAAGATCCCAAGCCGATCGTCCGTATGCAGGCGCTGCGCGCCCTGGGAGCGATGGGTGCCGACGGGCAGGTTGCCCTGCCAGAGATACGAGAACTGACGAAAACCGGCAAAGGGCGTGTCCGATTGTACGCCGCCTTCGCGCTGTGGAAGATCAACCAGGATGCCCGGCCTGTATTGCCAATCTTCGCCGAACTACTGGAGAGTGGGAACCGAGCAGTCATCATGGAGGGCGTTCCCTTCGTCGCGGAGATGGGGTCCGCGGCGCGAGACCTCGCACCAAACATCCTTAAGGTACTCAAATCGCCCGACCCCGCCCGACGCCTGGACGCAGCGAACGCCTTGTGCGCTATTGGACCCGATCCGAGTATCGCCGTGACGCCGCTCACCGAAGCGTTAAAGGATGACTACTTTCTCGTCCGGGGGAATGCGGCCATCGCTCTGTCCAAAATGAGAGAGCCAGCGCGGCCGGCCGTGCCGATATTGTGGAAACTAATGGAGTCCGACGAGAGCGAGTTGGTGCGTGTCCAGGCAGCCACGGCGGTATGGCGACTGGAGAAGGATGTGGACAACACGCTTCCCATCTTCCGGGATCTCCTTGAAAGCAACAAGGAGGAGACCGCTGTCCGGCTGTCGTTGAAAAGCATAACGGAGATGGGGTCGTTGGCTCGGCCGACTGCTCCCGCACTCCGCGCTCGGTTGCAACAGGAAAAGAAGTGGCGGTTGCGATCCGAAATCCAGCAAGCGCTGGCGTCCATTGATCCGAAATGAGGGGTGTCTCTCCGACAAGCCGGGGCTCCGGGGAGCGAGAATTTCATGAACAACTACGCGCGACACGAGCATCACGATTTCCTCAACGCCTCGCAACAAGCGCTGGCCGATCCACCCTTGCAAGCGGCGCTAGTGCGGCTGACCAGCACGCTATTGGCTGGCAATCGTCGTGGCTACGCGGCCCTGGCGGACATTGATGCGCTCCGCGATCACGCCAAACGCATCAAGGAACACGCCCTCGCGCATCTCGATCGCTATCTCGAACAACTGGAAACGTCCGTCCACAAACGTGGCGGTCACGTTCACTGGGCCAGCAACGCGGAGGATGCGCGGCACATCATTCTCGACATTGCCCGGCAAACGAACAGCCGGCGCATCGTTAAATCGAAGTCGATGACCTCTGAGGAGATACACCTTAATCCGGCCCTCGAAGCGGCGGGACTGGAAGTGACGGAGACCGATTTCGGTGAGTTCATCATCCAACTGGCCGGCGAACGGCCATCGCATCTCGTCGCGCCGGCGGTGCATCACACGCGCGAAAGCATCGCCCGCATCCTATCCGCGTACAGCGGTGAAACGCTGGCCGATGATCCACCGTCGCTGGCGCAGGCGGGGCGGCGATTGCTGCGCGAGAAGTTCGCGCGGGCCGATATGGGCATCAGTGGAGCCAATTTCGCCGTCGCTGAGACGGGCACAATCGTTCTCGTGTCCAACGAGGGCAACGCCCGTCTGACGACGACTTGCCCGCGCGTTCACGTCGCCCTCATGGGCATCGAAAAAGTGCTGCCGCGTTTCCGGGATCTACCGGTGTTCCTGAAACTGCTGGCGCGGGCGGCGACGGGACAGACGCTATCGGTGTACACGTCGCTTATCACCGGCCCGCGCCGCCCCGGCGACACCGATGGCCCGGAAGAATTTCATCTCGTGCTGCTCGACAACGGGCGGTCGCGTGTGTTGGCCACGCCGTTCCGGGAGAGTTTGCAGTGCATCCGCTGCGGGGCGTGCTTGAACGCCTGCCCGGTGTATCGTCGCATCGGCGGCCATGCCTATGGCGGTGTTTATTCCGGTCCCATCGGCAGCATTCTGACACCGTTGTACGATAGTGTCGCCGAGAATCCGCATCTGCCGCACGCTTCCTCGCTGTGCGGAGCATGTCAGGCGGCGTGTCCGGTGAAAATCAATATTCCGCATATGCTCATTGGTTTGCGCGAACTCCAGATACACGAGAAAGGCAGCAAGAGTCTCTGGGAGAAATTGGCCTACCGCTTGTCGGGTGCCGTACTGCGGCGACCGTGGCTGTATCGTCTGGCTCTGCGCTGCGCTCGGTTGGTTTTGCGACCGATAGCGCGAGACGGTTGGCTGCGTCGTCTGCCGGGCGCAGGCGCTGCGTGGACGGCGACCCGTGACTTCCCGGCACCGGCCGCACGTTCCTTCCGCGAGCGCTGGCCGAGATTGTGAGGGGAACCAAGGCTGCTCCGTTGTGTCTAATGGAGGCTTGATCCCTGTCATCCCGCCAGCACACGGAGGATCGCGATGTCTCAGAAAGTGCAAGAAATCCGCTTTTACAGCACCAGCGATGAACATGGCTGTTTCTCAAACTTCGCGGCCGCTCGCTTCACACTCGGTGGCCGCACCTGGCACACCAGCGAACATTACTTCCAAGCGCAGAAATTCGCCGGCACACCCCGCGAAGAAGAAATCCGCCAGGCTCGCTCTCCAGCGATAGCGGCCCGCATGGGGCGCTCACGCAAACATCGCCTCCGCCGTGATTGGGAAAAGGTCAAGGACGCAATCATGCGTGAGGCGGTGTTGGCCAAGTTCAGCCAGAATGAGGAACACCGAATCATCCTCCTGAATACGGGCGATGCCGTCCTCATCGAACACACCGAACGCGATTCGTACTGGGGCGACGGCGGCGATGGCAGCGGACGTAATCGCCTCGGTGAGATTCTCATGGGTGTCCGCGAGGAATTGCGGCATAGGGAGACGGTCGTATGAACACAACCCGCGAACAGTTCCTCCAATGCGTTCGTGAAGCCGTGGTCGAAGGCAATCGCATTGGTGGCAGTCCGCCTCCGCCCGAACGCGGAACCATCGGCTATCAGGGCGCAGGCCGCGATCCAGTGACTCGTTTCCGCGAAGAGTTTGCCGCTGCGGGAGGCAACACGCATCTTGTCGCCGATCACGCCGGCGCGGTGGCGATTATCCTTGACCTTGTACATGCGCGTTCGGCCCGGCGTGTTCTGTTGGGCGGTGGCGAGGTTCTCAACGCGCTGTCTATCAGCGAACCGTTGCGAACTGCTGGGGTCGAAGCGATTACAGAGGCGGACCGCGATGCCTTCTTCCAGGCCGATCTCGGATTAACCGGGGTGGATTATCTCATCGCCGAAACGGGCAGCGTGATCCTGGCGAGTCGGCCCGAACAGCCGCGTTCGCTTAGTCTGCTGCCGCCGATTCACATCGCCGTGGCCGAGCGACGGCAAATCTTGCCCGATCTCTTCGACCTATTCGCGACGCTGGAAGCGAAGCGGGAAGAATTGCCGGCGTGCGTGTCCATCATTACCGGGCCGAGCAAGACAGGCGACATCGAGCTGCGCCTGGTGACGGGGGTGCATGGACCGGGCGAGATTCATGTGGTGCTGATCGATCCTGGCAGCGGCCTCATCTGAGCAGAGGTTGTACCGGAGAAACGGGGGCGGCCGGACGCTGCAACCCTGGCCGAGCGGGACGGGAGCGGAAGGTAATCGGAGGACGAGACGATTGGCCGACGTCGCGCAGAGCCTGGATGAAGGCCTGGCAACTGGGCCAACGAGAGGCGGGCTGTGGATGCAATGCCCGCGAAATGGCAGATACCTCTCGTTCACGCAGTTTCGTCAGATCGATTGGGAAACCCGATGGCGGCGCATCGACCGGCCCATTTTTCCAGAAGGCGCGCTCACCCGTGCATAGTTTGAGGAACGTGATGCACAGAGCGTATTGGTCCGTGCCGACCGTGGCTTGCCCCTTGTACAGTTCGGGAGCGGCGAAGGGCGGCGTACCGCGCCAGCCGTTGCGATGCGTCTGCCAACTCGTACCCGCGCACAGACCGAAGTCGGCGATCTTCACGCAATCGCCGATCAGCAGTAAATTGCTCGGCTTAATGTCGCAGTGTTGCAGACCGCGCGAGGAAGGATTGACTCCCGGCAATTTCAGTTCCGCCAGAAAATCCAGAGCGATCGCCACCTGCTCCAGCATCTCCATCACATGATCGGAGGGGATGTTTTTGCTCGTTTCCTCCAGGTAAACCTGGCGCAAATCTTCCAGGTTGCCATCCGCCCGCTCCATGCTCAGCACAATGTAGTGCGATGCAGCGTGGACGCTGTGCAGCTGGATGAAGTTGGGATGGCATAACTCGCTCAGACCGCGCAGCACACGAATCTCACTGCTGATGATGGTGTTGGACTTGGCACGGCAATCCATGAATTTGAGGGCAACGAGCTTGCCATCGGTCCCCTGGGCTTCCCAGACTTCGCCGAAGGCTCCTGCTCCAAGTCGCTGGGTGAGTCGAAAACCCGGAATCGGTTGCGAACCTGCCTCAAGCATGGGTTTATTCCGAATAAAACGCGGGACCGCTCCCGCTCTGCTCCTGCTGAACAATGCCCGCTGCTCAAAGATAGATTGCCATTCGCGGATAGCAAACCCATCTGTCCGAAATCCTCACCCGCTGCTCCCGCTGCTCCCGCTGCTCCCGCTGCGCGGGAAATCCGAAATCCGAAATCCGAAATCCGAAATCCGAAAGAAATACCAAACCAGAATGCCTAAACCCAAAACATCTTATCGTTTTGTCTTTGGGATTTTTGATTTGGTATTTCTTTCGGATTTCGGATTTCGGATTTCGGATTTCCCGCGCAGCGGGTGAGGATTTCCCGCGCAGCGGGAGCAGCGGGTCAGTGGCTCAGTGGCTCATGTCCAGAAGGGAGACGTGCGGCCAGGCTTCGCGGACCTTGCGTGTCAGGTAGCCGCGGATCTCGCCGACGGTGTGCATGCCGAGGACACGCTGCGTGACGGCCTGCGCCATATCCAGCGTGGTATGGCGCACCACTTCCTTGATCGACGGCACGAAGGCGGGACTCATGCTCAGACGACGTAGCCCCATGCCGAACAGCGGTAAGAAGCAGCGCGGCCAGCCGGCCATCTCGCCACACAAGGTCACGGGCTTGTCTCGGTGGTTGCACGAGCGGATGACGTGATCCAACAATCGCATCAGCGCCGGACTGAACGGTTCACACAGGTGAGCAACGTGCGGATTGTCGCGGTCGGCGGCCATCAGGTATTGGATGAGATCGTTGGAGCCGATGCTGACGAAATCGACTTCCTCCAAGATCGCCTCGATGCACAGGGCGGCGGCCGGCACCTCAAGCATGATGCCCAGCGGAATATCTTCGGCGAATGGTGTGCCGGCGCGTTGCAGCGCTAACCGGGTGCGGTCCACGGTCTTCTTGAGACGTTGCACTTCCTCCAGCGTGCTGATCATGGGGAACAGCAAACTAACTTTGCCATAGCGCCCCGCGCGCAAGATAGCCCGCAGTTGCGTCTGGAAAAACTCCGGGTAGGCACTGCTGAGGCGAATGCTGCGGAAGCCCATGAACGGATTGGCTTCGTTGCGATCGCCGAGATAGGGCACATGCTTGTCGCCGCCGAGATCGAGCGTGCGGATGGTCACCTGATGATTGGGAGCGGCCTCAATGACGGCGCGGTAGGCGGCAAGTTGCTCTTCCTCATCCGGCACGGAAGGATGCGTGAGGAACAGATATTCGGTGCGATACAGACCGACGCCGGTTGCGCCGGCGGAGCCGGCTGTCGCCGCGTCGGCTGGGCCGTTGATATTGGCCAGCAGTTCCAGGTGGATGCCGTCGGCGGTAACAGGCTCCAGGTCGCGGTTCTCGATGAGTCGGCCGGCGAAGTCGGCGTACTCACGCTGAAGTTTGCGATAGGCCGCCTCCACTTCCGGCCCCGGATTCAGATAAACGTGTCCCTCGCGGCCATCCACGGCGATCAGATCGCCGGTGTGAACTTCGCGCATCAGGCCGCGCAACCCCGACACGGCTGGGATGCCGAGGGCGCGGGCGAGAATGGCGGCGTGGCCGGTCGCTCCGCCCGATTCCGTGACGATGCCGGCGACGAGATGACGGTCAAACGTCAGCGCCTGCGAGGGCAGGATTTCCTGAGCGATGAGGATGACCGGCTCATTGAGATTGAGGTTGGGTTGATGCTCCTCGCGGGCCAATTGCGTGAGGATGCGGCCAATCACGTCGCGCAGATCGGCCATGCGCTCTTGTAAATACGGATCGGCAATCTGGCTGAACAGCTTGCTGTATTCGTCGAGAATCTCGCGCAGCGCGGTGGCGGCATCGATCTGACGCTCAAGGACGGCGTTCTTGACCTTGGTACTCAGCGTCGGATCGCGCAACAACATGCGATGAGCGCGGAAGATGGCGGCCTCGTCCTCGCCGACTTGCCGGCTGATGCGCTCGATGCTGGCGTCCAGTTCGCGGGCGACGGTGGCGCAAGCGCGGTCAAAACGACTGACCTCTCCGGACAAGGCGGTGCCGTCCAGATGAAAGGCTTCCTGCTGGGCCAGCCTCTGATCCATGCAGAAGGCGCGGGCCACAGCCACCCCCGGCGATATGGGCAGGCCTCTTTTCATGATTATCCGCTGCGAATTTCCGTGTGAGCAATCCTGTGCGTCGTCGGAACAAGAACGGAGCAGTGGAGCGCGCCTTTGCTACCCCATCTGCGCAACTTGTGTTGTAACATAGAAAACGCGCCTCATCAAGCAGGTGGTGAACTTCGGCGAGCGTGAGCGTAAGCCCCTGAGATTCACTCAGGGGTTTACGCTCACGCTCGCCGGTCAGAAATTGCTCTTTACACTCGAAGCGCTTTCTGGCATATCCCCGCCCCTCACAGTTCACAGTCGAACGAAGAGCGGCCGGGTCGCTGGGGGGCGAACCGGCTCACCGGAATTTGCCGGGAGGGGAGTCATGCGCAGAATGGGGTCGTGGGGGATGGCAGCGGCCCTAATCGTGGGCCTCGGGGTGGCTGCCGTGATAGCGGAGGAACCGGACGGTGATGCCAAGTCCGCCGCCGCCAAGAGTGGCTGGTGGGCCGGTTGGTTTGGCGAAAAGCCCAAGCCCAAGCCAGTAGCAGAGAAAAAAGCACCGGCCGACGACGCGCCGGCGCCGCCCAACTCCGCGGAGATGGGCCTCGTTGAGCAGAAACGTCAGATGAACGCCGTGCTGCGCCGTATGGAGGTGTGCGATCGCTTACGCATGGTTGCCCTGCAAAGCGGCAATGAGGATTTGATGCGTCAAGCCGATGAGTTAGAAGCGCGAGCCAGAGAGGTCTATCGTCAGCAGACCGCCCACTTGCCCGCCGCGGCCCTACCGCATGAGGCCGACACGAAACCGAAGGCACAGAAGCCGATCGCGAAAGAGACGGCCAAGGTGAGCGGCTCGACCGACAAACCATTCGACGTGGAGACAATGGCCGTGAAACCGGCTGATTCACGGGGCGACCTGAGCGTCGATTTCAAGCAACGAGAGCGAACGCTCATCAATGGCACATTCATGGGGAGGGACAAGCCATGACGCGCAAGAGGTGTTTCCTGCTGGCTCTGGCCCTGGCTGGCCCAGGATGTATCGGTCCAATGACGCATCTCGACGACGAGACGCATAAAGCGCCGCCGCCGGTCCCGGTGGTAATGACGCCCGCGCCGCCGATGGTCACGCCCGATGAAGTCAACGAAGTCAACGCCGTCGAAAAGGCGCGGGCACTGGCTCAAGAACTCGATTACGCCGCCAATGAACATCCGGCCGCGCTGCCGATGACGCTGGCGAAGGAGACCGCGATGAAACCTTGAACTGTATGGGTTTGTGGGGTGGGGGACAGCAACGGGGAGCATGCTCCCCGTTGCTTGTTTTACGCTCGATGGTTTCCGATCGCTCACCAGTCGGGGCCAAGCGGTTCGTTGCCTTTGCGCGTGATGGCCGCTTTCAGTGTCTTTTCGGAGATGTCCCGACTTACGACACGAACCGATCCATCAACCATCAGAACCGAAAAGCCACCCCGGAAATAAGTACTCATCAGGGGCAGCATGGGCTTGCTGGGATCAAAAGGAATATCGTCCGGTTTGGTCCACGGCACCGCCTGCTCCACCTCGGCCACGAAGATCGTATTGGACGTGCCATCGGGGAAATCTGCCGGAATGCGCAAGGGTTGTGTCTTCTCGAAAGCGGCACCGTTGCCGACGAACACTTGATAATGCGTACGATCGGGTTTCGTCTTGTCATCACCGGGGAGCTTGTAAATCTTCGGCATTTTGGCCAGCAACTTGATATTGTTGGGGCCGTCCCATGGTTCATCGTGCTTGAACTGGTTGTACAGGGCACTCTGTTCAATGTAAGGCAGGATAGCGACTCGCCAACTCAGCAAAGATTGTTGCGGGAACTGTTGAGGTTTGCGCGGGTCGCCGACACCCGCTGAGGGAAGCATTCCATAGGTGTCGTTGTAATTGTGCAGCGCCAGCCCCATCTGCCTGAGATTGTTCTGGGAATGTATCCGTTCCTTCGCGTCTTGGACTCTGAGGTAGCCAATAATGTAACCCGGTGGAAAGCACAGCGTTGCCAGGGAGCCGAGTACGATGCCGATGATGGCCATCGGCTTGCCGGTCATCATGCCGGCCGCCCGGCTGATGTCGCGCAGCGAGAGAATGCCGAGCAGAATCGATGGGATTCCTGTCAAGCAGGCGCAGCCGCATAGCGAAACGATACCGAGGATGAGACTGGCGAGCGCTTTGCCGCTGCTACCGGCTTGTTCTCGGCGGCGCGGTCGATCTTCCGTCTCCTCTTCCGGTTCGTCGCGGATGGCTGGCCGCTGCCTCTGTGTTCTGGGTTGCTCGGGAGGCAACTCGACCGCTTCCTCGGCGGCCTGGATGGCAGTCGGTTCGGATCGGGGAACCATCAGTTGGCGTTTGCAGGTGGGACAGAGAACGGCTTTGCCGGCGTTCTCCTCACGCGCTTGCAGTTGCGTGCCGCATTCACAGACGAAGCGAATCATCGTGGGCCTCGGTAGGAAGTTTGTGCGTTATCGGTCGAGTCACGCACAAGTGTAACGTCTACCGTGGCTCTGTCCAGGGCGCGGGATCGAAAAACGACATACGTTCTCTTTCATTTCATCATGTCTGTCGTGCCTGCCGAGAAACCCGTTTCGCAGGCTTCACGCCAGAATCGCCTTGATGACCTCGCCATGCACATCGGTCAAACGTCGATCACTGCCGTTATGCCGGAAGGTCAGTTTGGTGTGTTCGATGCCGAGCAGATGCAGGATGGTCGCGTGCAGATCGTAGCAGTACGTCGGTTGAATGGCACGCCACGACCATTCATCGCTTTCGCCGTGGGCGACGCCCGCCTTGACGCCCGCGCCGGCCAACCAGGTGACGAAGGTGCCGCCGTTGTGATCGCGGCCGACCGCTCCCTGGCTGAACGGCTGCCGGCCGAACTCCGTACTCCACACGACCAGCGTGTCTTCGAGCAATCCGCGTGATTTCAAATCGCGCAGCAGGCCGGCGACGGGCTTGTCGGTGCTGGCAGCGATCTTCGGCAACTCCGTGTTGATGTTGCTGTGATTGTCCCAGTTGTTCGATGGGCCACCCGCTCCGCTCCACACCTGCACGAACCGCACGCCGCGTTCGATCAACCGTCGCGCGGTCAGGCAATTGCGGCCGAACGTCTCGGTGGTCTTGTCGTCCAGGCCGTACAACCGGCGCGTCGCCGCCGTCTCCTGGCCGATGTTCAGCACTTCCGGGGCGCTCACCTGCATCTTCGCGGCCAACTCATAGGAGGCAATGCGTGCGTCGAGCCGTGAATCGCCCTCCCAGCGCGCGGCGTGCGCGCGGTTCATCTCTTGAAGCAGGGCAAGTCCTTCTGACTCGCTCTTGCGGTTGATGAACTTCGCCGATTTGGGCGGGAAGAGGTCGGCGATGGGGTTGGGCGCATTGGCCTTGATGATCGTGCCCTGATGAATCACCGGCAAGAAGCCGGACGAAAAGTTGCCGCGATTGTTGTACGGCAAGCCGCGCGGGTCCGGCAGGACGACGAAGGTTGGCAGGTTGTCGTTGAGACTACCCAACCCGTAGGACAGCCACGCCCCCAGGCACGGAAAACCCGGCAACACGAAGCCGGTGTTCATCATGTAGCTGGCCGGCCCATGCACGTTGGTCTTGCTGCCCATCGCCATCAAGAAGGCCAGGTCATCGACGCATCCCGCGATATGGGGAAAGACGCTGCTGACCCATTGACCGCACTGGCCATGCTTCTTGAATGCGAACGGACTCTTCATGACATGGCCGGGCGTGGACGTGACGGCCTCGACCTTTTCGCCGGGATCGAATTTCTGGCCGTGCCGTTTGATCAATTCCGGTTTGTAGTCGAAGGTATCGCACTGGCTGGCGCCGCCGTTCATGAACAACTGAATGATGCGCTTGACCTTCGCGCGGTGATGGAGTCCGCCGTTGAGATCCTTGCGCGGAGCGGGCGTGCCCGCCAGCAGACCTTGCCAGCCCAGCAGGTGTGCGAGGGCGATGCCGCCAAGGCCGCCGCCCAAATGCCAGAGTAGATCGCGGCGTGACAACGCGGGGGTGAATGTCTCAATTCCCATGACGGCGGCTCCTGAGGCGAGATTCTCTCTATCATTTCACAGGCAAACCCGTCCTGTCGAGGGATTATTACGGCGGCGCGAAAGTTCGTCTCACAAGCCCGGAGCGCCAGCGACGGGACGGTCCCGTCGCTGGCGCTCCGGGCTTGTGAGACGAACTTTCGCGCCGCCGCCCGTACTCAGAGAATGACAACCAGGTTATCGCGGTGGACCACTTCATCGTAAGCGGACGCGCCGATCACCTCGCGGACCTGCTCGCTGCGCAAACCGCGAATGCGCTCGGCGTCGGTTGACGAATAATTGCTCAGTCCGCGCGCGAACTCGACGCCATCGGCGTCGCACAGCGTCACGACATCGCCTTTACCAAACCCACCGGCGATCTGAATAATCCCAATAGGCAACAAACTACGGCCCTGATGCTGGACGGCCTGGCGCGCTCCGGCATCGACGACGACGCGGCCGCGCGGCCGAGCTGTGTAGCCCAGCCAACGCTTCCAGGCCGGCATCGTGCGATCGTGCGGCAGAAACAGCGTCCCCACCTGCTCGGCGCGAAAGATCGCATCGAGAATACCGGGCACACTCCCGTTGGCCATGATGACCGACTCGCCCGCCAGCGTTGCCAGCCGCGCCGCTCGCAGCTTGCTGCGCATGCCCCCTGAGCCGAGCGTACTGCGGCTGCTTCCCGCCTTCTCCAAAATGGAGGCGTCGATCGTCGGCACCGTGGTCAGCAGGGCGGCCGACGGGTCGCTGCGCGGATCGGAAGCGTACAGCCCATCAACCACGGTCAGCAGAATGAGCAGCGGCGCTTGCAGCAGATTCGTGACCAGGGCGGCGAGATGATCGTTGTCGCCGAAGCGAATCTCGGCCACGCTGACGGTGTCGTTCTCGTTGATGATGGGCAGACAGCCATACTCGAACAACGTGAGGATGGTATTGCGCGCATTGAGATAGCGACCCCGACTATCGAAATCTCCAGCGGTCAACAGGATTTGCGCTGTCGGAATGCCGTGGCGTGCCAGACAATCCTCGTAAGCGCGCATGAGAAAAGCCTGGCCAATGGCGGCACATGCTTGCAGCTGGCGAAGGTCGGTCGGCCGGCGCGCCAGACCCAGCCGGCCCATGCCGGCCCCAATGGCACCGGAACTGACTAGGACGACCTTTCGGCCGCTGGCGCGCAGACGCTGCAACTGGTCGGCGAGTGCTTGCAGGTGAGCCGGCTCCAAAATGCCGTCCTCGCGTGTCAACACGTTGGTGCCCACCTTGACCACCACGGTGTTTGCCAGAGCAATGACTTCTTGCCGAACCGCGTCGAGCATTTGTCAGAATCCGTAGGAATACCTTCGTGTAGCCGCGACGCGCAGTGGAGCGCTCCGCTGCGCGTCGCGGCTACACTAATGAACTACGGACCCTAGAATCAAGGGGCGACGTTTGTAACAATGGGGTAAGGAATGTTTGACGTGGCGGAGACGGTCTTTTATACTCAAACGCAGTGAATGGACATTCCCCAGGTGGGGAGGATAGGCCCAGCGTCCCTCGCCTGTTGGTCCGCCCGCATCGCCCGAACGTCGTCGAAGGCACGCGGCGGAATGGAGTCCTCTAATGAGGTGCGCCTTGTCAACAATCACCCCACGACACGGTCCAAACCGAATGAGCATATGGACGAACACCATGCTCATTGTGCTGGGGTTGTTCATTCTGCCGGCCTCTCTCTCCGCTCAGACAATCGGCTTGGCCGACTTGCACAAGCAGGCCAAGGAACTGGAAAACGGCCGCCACTGGCTCGAAGCCTGCCAGGTTTACGATGAAATCCTGCACCGCGACCGAACGCGCGACGACATCCACGAAGCGTATCAGCGCTGTCTGCGCCGCTATCACATCGTCCATCGCCATCGCGACAAGGTCTATCGTCAAGCGCTGACGCGCGTGACGCCGACGCAGGCTCTTGAGATGTATGAGCAGGTGCTTGACACCGTCGCTCGTGCCTACGTTGATCGACAGAAGACAGGCCCGGCCGCGCTTTTTCGCCAAGGCATTGAGGAATTGCGTCTCGCTCTCGCCGAGCCGGTTTTCCGGCAAGAATACTTCCCCGGCGTCGCGCGCGAAACCGTGGACGCCTTCAGAACCAAACTCGATGATTGGCGGAAACGCAAGATCACCAGCCGTTCCGACGCGCGCACCCAGGTCATGGCGGTGGGGCGAACCGCTCAACAGATTTGTTCCGGCTCACGCTCCATTCTCCTCACGGTTATCACGCTGGAATTTCTCAGCGGCGCTTGCAACGCGCTGGATGAATACACCTTCTTTCTGACGCCGGGGCATTATCGGGAAGTACAGGCCGCTCTGCGCGGCCGACTCGTTTCCATCGGCGTCGATCTCGGCGTCGTTGAAGGGCATCTGGAAATCATCCGCGTCTATCCGAACAGTCCGGCCTGGGAGCAACGGCTCCTGCCGCACGATCGCATTTTGCGCATCAATGGCCAACTCGCCGATGCCTGGTCGGCCGAGTTTGCCGCCAAACGACTTCGCGGCGAACCCGACAGCGTAGTGAAACTGGAAGTCCTCCGCGCCAGCCCGACGATGGACTCTCGAAACATCGAATTGAGGCGTCGTCCCGTGGTTGTCCCCAGTGTCGAATATGAATTGAAGTTGGCCAAGATCGATGTCGGCGACGGCATGGATACCTATGTGCCAGTCGGCAAGTTGCGCATCAACTGTTTCCAGGAAACGACGCTGCAAGAAGTCAAGGAAGCGCTCGCCTCGCTGCAAACGGACGGCATGAAGGTACTCATTCTTGATCTGCGCGGCAATCCCGGCGGACTGTTCAAATCGGCGGTGCAGGTGGCCGAACTGTTCCTTCCTGAAGGCATCATCGTGGTGTCACAAAGCCATGTGTTGCCTAAGGACCGGAAGTTGACCGGCCCCATTCGCGTGGAGAGCATGAATCCGCTGCTGGTGCCCATGATAGTCGTGATCGATGGCGACACGGCCAGTTCCGCCGAAGTGTTGGCCGGCGCGCTCAAGGAGAATGGCCGCGCCAAGCTCATCGGTCAAACCACGTTCGGCAAAGGCTCGATCCAGTGCATCATTCCGCTCGAAAAGCCGCCCTTCGACAAGATGCCGGGAGGCATCCGCATCACGGTGGCCAAACTGCTGTCGCCGAACTGGCAGCCGTTCAGCGGCAAAGGCATTCAACCCCACATTTTCTCCACTTCGGACGGAGATGCCCTCCTGGAAGAGGCCCAGCATATCTTGCTGGATCTGCTGGTCAAATCCATGCAGCCGATGGTGATGCCCAACTAACACAAACTCGAAATCCTCACCCGCTGCGCGGGAAATCCGAAATCCGAAATCCGAAAGAAATACCAAAATCAAAAACTCAAAATCCAAAACAAGATAGCGGGTTTTGAATTTGGGCATTCTGGTTTGAGATTTCTTTCGGATTTCGGATTTCGGATTTCGGATTTCCCGCGCAGCGGATGAGGATTTCCCGCGCAGCGGGTGAGGATTTCCCGCGCAGCGGGTGAGGATTTCCCGCGCAGCGGGTGAGGATTTCCCGCGCAGCGGGTGAGGATTTCTTATTGTGCATCTTCTTTGGTCTCAAACAATTCCGACTCCTCTGCGTGGTCTAAGCCTGGCTCGGGAGCGCGATGGGACGCTGGCCTGGGATGGCCAGGATGGTCTATTCTTGTTCAATCGCGCGGGCAAAATTCAGGCTCAGCGTCCGTCGCCCGTGCCGATCGCCGCGGCTTGCTGCGCCGATGACGGCAGCGCCTATGCCATCGGCGGTTCGCAAGCGCCGATGGTTTGTTGGCTGGCTCCCGACCTGGCCTCACGCTGGCAACGGCCTCTTCCCCAGCGTGTGACCGCCCTCGCGCTGGATTCGCTCGGCCAACATGTGGCCGTGGCCGACGCCGGCTGCGCTCTCCATCTTTTCGATCATCGCGGGCACACGCTCTGGCAGACAACGACGCCTCGGCCATTGTGTCATCTCGCCTTCGTACCGGAGAAACCCGTCTTGGTCGGCGCGGCGGATTTTGGCTTGGTTCTTTGTTTCGGCCCAACGGGAGAGTGCCTGTGGCGTGACGGACTGGTCGCGCACATCGGCTCCTTGGCGGTCAGCGGCGATGGGAGTGGTCTTTTGCTGGCGTGCTTCGGCGATGGGCTGGTTCGCTACAGCGTGGCTGGGCCGCGACCGCAGCGAATCGCCTTGGACACTCCCTGTCACCTCGCGGCCCTCACGTATGCCGGAGATGGTCTGCTCACGGCCGAGCGAAATAATCGCGTGTGTTTGCGGGACAGCAAGGGAATCTTACGCGATCCCTTTTCTCTGGATAGCCCTGCCATCGCTCTCGCTCTGGCAGCACTGGGCGACTACGCCCTGGTAGGCTTGGCTGATGGCTCCCTCCTCCGTTTGGACACCGCGACCAACGAGCCGCATCCTTGATTGCCAGCCCGCAGCGCCAGCAAGGGAACTTCCCTTGCTGGCGCTGCGGGCTGGCAGGGTGGCGTCCTGCCGCGTTTCCTCACTCGCCGGATTAGATCAACTCTACCAATTTACCCGCTTTCGCCGGACAAACCAATCGCCGGCCTCAACTCAACTTCATCCTTTTGCCGATGAGAACGGATGAGAAAAGGTCAAGGGGAACACAATGAACGGTATGCGGCTCAACGGTGGCATGGCGGCTTGTCTCTTCCTGCTGGCGAGTTCTCTTCAGGCTCAGGAACCGGCTGCCATCCCCGCGTTAGGCGCTCCGATCGCCGCCGATCCGCTTTTCCTCGATCCCCCTGCTTCAGCCCCGGCCTGTCCCGACAAGTCCGCGTTCACCCTGTATCCGCCCGGCATGTTCGGCGATCTGCTCGTGATCGAGGCGGTTCGTCATGTTGGAGGCGGCAACGTCCTCGCGGCCGATCCGCCAGTGGCCTTCATCAGTTCCTTCAAGATCGCGGAAAACGAAAGTCCTCGGCCTCTCGATCGGGTCTTTCTCACCGGCAATTTCTACAGTGGGGTCGATCGGTCCTTTCTCGCGGGCACCGGTGTTGCAACTCCGAACGTGTATCGCGAAATGCTCGGCTTCGAGAAGACGTTTCTGCAAGGCGACGCCTCGGTCGGCATGCGTCTACCTTACTTCCAGCTGACCGGCGATCCTCAGTTGGCGGAGACACGCATCGGCGACGTCAGCGTCATCCTCAAATATGCCTTCCTCAATGATCGCTCCACCGGCAAATTGCTGTCCGGTGGGCTGGTGTTGACCGCGCCGACGGGACAGGGGTTGCCCCTCCCCGGACAATCCACCGTGAATCCCCTGATTGTTCAGCCGTGGGTGGGCGGTATTTGGAACTGGAAGAGTTTGTTCGTGCAGAACTTCATGTCCGTGGCCGTACCCACGGACGCGCGGGCCGTGGCGCTGTTTTTCAAAAGCGTGTCGGTCGGCTACTGGCTCTATCGCACGAACGATCCCAGCCGAATCGTGAGCGCCATCGTGCCGGATGCCGAGTTGCATCTGAACACGCCCCTGAATCATCGCGGTTCAGGCAGCCTGCCGATCGGCTTCCCCGATACGCTCGATTTCACAGGTGGCTGTTACTTCTTCCTGCGCCGTGCCGTGCTGGGCATCGGCGTGGGCGCTCCCCTAACAGGACCGAAACCCTATGACTTCGAGGTGAACACCAATCTCAACTTCCGATTCTGAGATCAAGAGATTCACCACGAAAAACACGGAACACACGGAAAAAAACAAGACAATAAGCATTAAAAATGAGAAAGGCCCGGCCGAACAAACATTTCCGCTTCGTTGCCTTGCTTTTCTTGTATTTTTCCGTGTTTTCCGTGTTTTCCGTGGTGAAATGCCTTTTTGGGCGTCCTTGTATGGCCGGCACCGGCGCGGGCGTCCTTGAAACCAAGGTGCCGGCGTGTCATACTGCCCTAGGATATATTCCATGACGCGCCACGATGGAATCGCTCCAGGATGCTGAGAACCCTTTAACTCCGGCTCAATCATGTCCGCAGGCACGACAGCGTATCTCGTGGTCCGACGAGAAGATGGGTATGGGGATGTATTCCCACTCGTCGCCGGCCAGGCCTACACCATGGGACGAGCCACGACCAACCGCGTCGTCCTCAAGGACGATCTGTGCAGCCGCGAACATGCCGAAGTCAGCTACAGCGGCGGCCGCTGGCGCGTGCGCGATCTCAACAGCCTTAACGGCACGCGCGTCAACAACGTCCGGCTCGACGGCGAATGGGAGTTGACCCCGCAAGACGACGTGTACCTGGGACGCACCCATCTGTTGTTCGTCGAGGATATGAATCAACTGCCGGACCTGCCGCATCAGCAGAACGAGCCGGAATCGGAAGGCGTGGCCATTCGCAAGCGTCTAGGGCAGACACGCTTCCTGACGCCGCAACCGCCGCCGGTCGAATCCGACTCCGACACCACCGCCGCTCCCGTCCAGCGTCATGCCCTCAGCCGCGATCTGTCGCTGCTCTATCGGCTGGCCCTGGACATGGGTTCGGCCAACAACTACGAGGAGTTGTGTCGCATCGTCCTCGACGCCCTGCTGGAGGCTATCCCCGCCGAGGTCGGTGCCATTCTGTCGGTGGCCCGCGATGGCAATGGTGTCCGTGGTGGTCCGCCGGCCGGCGTCCGCGTCAATCCCGCTGACGCTGCCAAGTCGCTGCGCGGCCTCGATCTGGAAGTGACCGCTCATCGCCATCGCGATCCCAGTCTGCACGACTATCAGCGTGTCTCGGAGTATGTCAGCAACGAGGTGCTGGCCACGCGCGAGGCCATCCTCGCCGAGGATGTGGCCCGCGATCGCTATCTGCGCAACCGCGAAAGCCTCAGCGAGATGGGCGCGACCAGTCTCATCTGCGCCCCCATCGTCTTCGGCGATCGCGTGCTGGGGCTTATTCACCTGTACTGCACGGACCCCCACAAGGCGCTCGACGCCGAAGATCTGGAGTTCGCCGTCGCCGTCGCCAAGCAACTCGGCGGCGTCATCCACCAGATGCAGCGGCAAGTATCGCTGACCGCCGAGAATCGCTCTCTGCGCGAACAGTTGCACGTCGAAAGCGAGTTGATCGGCGATAGCGGAGTGATGAAGGAGATCGAACAGCAAATTGGCCGTGTCGCCGGCACCAACGCCACCTGCCTGATTCGCGGCGAGAGCGGTTCCGGCAAGGAACTGGTCGCCCGCGCCATCCATTACTCCAGCCCGCGTAAGGATGGCCCCTTCGTCTGTCTCAACTGTGCCGCGTTGACCGAGACGTTGCTGGAGAGTGAGTTGTTCGGTCACGAGAAAGGCTCGTTCACCGGCGCGACGGAGAAGAAGGTTGGCAAGTTCGAGGCCGCCAACCACGGCACGATCTTTCTCGATGAAATCGGCGAGATGACCGTCGGCACACAGGCCAAGCTGTTGCGTATCCTGGAAGGACACTCGTTCGAGCGCGTCGGCGGCAGCGTGCCGATCCGCGTGGATGTGCGCGTCGTGTCGGCGACGAATCAGCCGCTGGAGCAGGCCATTCAGCAAGGCCATTTCCGCCGCGATCTGTTCTTCCGTTTGCAGGTCGTCGAGATTCGCGTGCCGCCCCTGCGCGATCGCAAAAGCGATGTGCCGATCCTGGCCGATCATTTCCTGCGTCGCTTCATCCGCGAAACGGGACGCAAGATTCGCGGTTTCACGGCGGCGGCGCTACGGAAAATGGAGGATTACAATTGGCCCGGCAACGTCCGCGAACTGCGCAACGTGGTCGAGCGCGCCGTCGCTCTCGGCACGGGGCCGCTGCTGGACGTGACGGACATTTGGCTATCGTCACTGGAGATCAGCGGCTCTTCGCCGCCGAGTGGAGAGACGGCGTATCAGCCGCTGTCGCTGGAGGATGTCGAAAAGGACCACATTCTGAAGACGCTGACGCACACCGACTGGAACAAAAGCCAGGCCGCGACCATTCTCAGCATCGAGCGCTCAACCCTCGATCGCAAAATCAAGAGTTATGGACTCAAGCGTTGATTCCTCGCACGAAAACGCGGGGTGAAGATGGGCATGCCTCACCCTTACTCACGCCGCCGGTCCCAGCCATCTTGTTGAGCGTGTGAGACGAATCCCGTTCGACGGAGGCGATGAGGTGTTGGATGCCAGGATTCGCCGAACGATCAATCCGGCGCTCGACGCGCTGGGCGCGGCTCTGGCGCGCTGGGGCATCAGTGCCAACGTCGTGACGGTCGGCGGTTTCGTGATCGGCGTGGCGGCTTGGTGCGCCCTCGGCGCGAGAGCCTACGTTCTTGCCGTGGTGTTGATCCTTGCCAACCGAATTGCCGATGGACTCGATGGCGCCGTGGCGCGGCGCAACGGGCTGACGGATCTCGGCGGCTATCTCGACATCGTCCTGGACTTCATCTTTTACGCGGGAGTGCCGTTCTTTTTCGCGTTGGGGCGTCCCGATACGGCTCTGCCCGCGGCGTTCCTCGTCTTCAGCTTCGTGGGCACGGGCGCTTCCTTTCTCGCATTTGCGACCATCGCGGCGAAGCGATGTCTTACCACCGATATACGCGGTCGCAAATCGATCTATTACCTGGGCGGGCTGACCGAGGGAACCGAGACGATCGTTCTGTTCGTGGCGATTTGTCTGCTGCCCGAGCAGTTCGCACTCCTCGCGTGGATCTTCGGCGGGCTATGCTGGCTGACAACGATTAGCCGTATCGTCGCGGCGGTCCAGGTGTTTCGCGGCGATGCAAGTGTCCTGTCCGCGCCGATTGTCCCGCTGCCAACAGATCAGCCGACACACACGCCAGGCGGCGCAGGATGACCTAAAATGTTTCCGTTCGTCTTCAAACCGCGGACTCAGGGCTTTTGCTACGCTTCTTCAATCCACTTGAGATATCCGCTTCAACAAGTCTCTCACTCCCTTCCAGGTTGAGCCAGAGAGCGCGATATGGGTGCTGACGGATCGACCTCCTGGGTTGGCTCCCCAACGCATGGTCTTGAGACTTTGTCCAACCAGCGCCAGCGCCTCCGGTTCCTTCTTCACAGCGGGGAACCGAGTTTGCAGAGCGCTGAGTCCCTGAAGACGCCATTTTTCCAGGTCTTCCAGCAAGATCAGTTCCGCCCCGGCCTTGTCCACGTTCAAGCTCAAGGAAAGGACGATGCCTTGGCCCTCGCGTTTGAGGTGGAGGACGAACGTGCGCGGACAGACACGTAGCCGGAGGGCTTGGGTCAGCGCTTTACGCCACTCGGCCGGAATCTCGCCGAGGAAAAAACCGCAGGCCTCTGCAGGAACGGCCCACAGCGCGGTCGAAACCCAGGGAGGATTATAGCCGGACGGAATGGGCGTCCCGGACGGTACCTGCTCCAGTGCCGTCCAATGTTGGGACGCCAAGGCATCCTTGCTCCGGGAAGCAGCCAGGTAGGCATGGTGGTCATCGACGATCTTAAGGGCGAAGGGAAGGCCGGGACCGCTGACGCAAACAGGTCCGTTCGCTCCCTGGCTCTTGTTCAACTCCTCAACCTGAACCTCTTCCCCCGCGTTTCCGCGTATAAACTCGACGATGCGCTTGTGGCCATCCAGAGCCAGTCCTTGCAGATGGACGATCGTCTGGGTGTCCTTGGCCTTCGCCTCCTCGTAGTAGCCCAGCGCGATGCCGTCGAGGCGGATACGGCCGAGGTTTTCCGGTGTCATCCGGTCGGCCGCCTCCTTCGGCAGGAGCAGACGGAGCAGCGTTTGCGTCCAGGCGTCGTCGAGAGTGAGGGCTTCGGGGGGATGGAATTGGATGGCCCCGAACGTGGTCGCCTGGGGAGGCAGTCCATGCAGTTCGATCCAGCGCTCCAGGGGTTGAGAGGGCGGATGTGGGGTGACAACCGGCGATTTCGAGGCTGGCATCGATGGCCGTGTGCTATGGTAGCCGGACATCGAAAGGAGAAATAGCAAAATCAACAAAGCAGCGCATCCGATGGCAATCCAGAGCCAGCGCCGCAGCTTTCTCCGCGTGCGGCAGTGTGGGCCGAAAGGCGGGGGAACCGCCCGCGCTACCTGAATCACCTCCGACCCTTCCTCGACATGAAACGGCTTGCCGCATTCGGCGCAGTGAACGAGACTGCCTACCATGCGTTCGGGCACATGCAAATTCGCGCCGCAGGAAGGACAGATGGTTAGGCTCGTCGGCAAGCCAGCGTCGGCGTTCGCGGCGGCAGGCGGCGGCACCCAGGCGGCGTGCTGAAGTTGAGCCAGGTTTCGCCCCAATACCTCCACCACCTCGCCGGCCGATTGAAAGCGCTCGGCGGGTTCCTTGGCCAGCAGTTTTTCCACGACGGCGACGAGCCAGTCGGGGATCTCAGGATTGGTTTCGCGGATGGGACGAGGCGTGTCCTCGGAGACGCGGCGCAGCACGGCCAGCGTATTGGCGGCGCGAAACGGCGGTCGGCCGGTACACATCGTGTAGAGGACGCTGCCCAGACTGAACAGGTCGGCGCGCTGGTCCAGCGCTTCGCCGCGCGCCTGTTCGGGAGCCATGTACAGCGGCGAACCGGCGACGAAACCGCTCTGCGTCAAACTGGCGTCATCCATCGCCCGCGCCAGACCGAAATCGGTGATCTTCACGCGCTGCACGCCGTCTTCAAGCAGGATATTGGCCGGCTTGATGTCGCGGTGGACGATGCCCTGACCGTGAGCCGCCGCCAGCCCGGAGGCGGTTTGCATACCGATGCGCAGGATGTCGGCGAGTTCGAGCGGGCCATCTTTGTCGATGCGATCTTGCAGTGACATGCCCGCGATGTACTGCATTACGAGGTAAGGCAAGCCGTTGGCCTCGTCCACGGCATGGATGGTGACGATGTGATCGTGCGTCACGGCGGCGGCGGCCTTGGCCTCGCGCAGAAAGCGTTTGCGAGCGACGCCGCTCGTCGCCAGCTGCGGAGCCAGCACTTTGATGGCCACCACGCGATGAAGCGACGGATCGAACGCTTTCAGCACAACGCCCATGCCGCCGCGACCGATCTCCTCCAACACGTCGTAGCGTTCGAGACGGCCGAGTTGTCCCGGCTTATCCGAGGGGCTGAGGAAACCGAGCGGCAGATCGCCGCAGAAAATCGGCTCGTCGTTCGTTGCCTCTTCATTACTCTCTTTCAGCCTATCCATGACCTTGCGCAGAGCCGGTTCTGGGGAGGGTGGCCGTTCGCTCAATTTGCGGGCCATACCCGGCCAAGATTTCTGTCCAGATGTCAGCCCTTCGACACGGTGCTGACAGGTTGGGCAAACTTCCAAGTGTGCGGCCAAGCGAACGCGCTCATCCGAGGACAAACGCCCGGCAAAAAAATCTCTCAGGTGGTCGATGGACGGGCAGTACGTCCATTGGCCGCCTCGGAACAGCGGCCAGAGCAATTTACTGAGTCCCCAAAAGAAGAGGAGGATCGCCGACCAGAACAGAGATCCTACTAGGAGTTCGCTAATCCATGTTTTGCGGGTGCCTATCAGGGACGCCAGTACAAGAGCGAACAGCAAGCCAATGACAAGAGAAGCAAAGATCAGTTTCGCGCCCGAGAGACGACGGGCACGGCGAAGGAGAAACAGAATCTTCTCCCGGAAATAGCGGGAGTGGAGGAGTTTATACACGACGATGATAAGCACCGCCAGGATCAGCAACTCAAAGCATCCAAGACCAAACATGGCTATCTCCTATGCGGATTCGTCGAGCGTCTCGCGGATGACTTCTTTCAGCCTCGCCATCACCCGTCCCTTGGCGAGATAGACGGCGGCCACGCTCATTCCCAAGATTTTCGCAACCGCCGGCCCAGTCTTGCCGTCGATGGCGGTTTGCCAGAACGCTTGCCACGTCGATTCGGAGAAGACGCCGCGCACCTGCTCGGCGGCCCAAGCAAAAACCCGTTGCTCGTACTCCTGATCCCACCAGGCGCTTTGATCTTCCTCGCGGGCCGGCAATTCTTGCAGCCGGCGCTGCGCATCGCTGTCGCCGGTGCCGCGACCGGGCCGTTTCTGGGCGGCGAGAAAATTGCGCAGCTTGTTCCGCACCACGGTGAACAGCCAACCGCGAAACGAGCCGCGGCGCGGATCGTAGTCGAGCCGGCGAATGCCTCCCGATACCGCTTGCAGCACATCTTGAGTAAGGTCGGCGGCATCCGCATCCTGGAGGCCGTGCTTGCGCGCGAAGCCGTAAACCAACGGAGCGTAGAGTTCCACGAACTGCGACCACGCTCCGTCATCGCGGGCGTCGCACAAGCGAACCAAGAGGCTGAGCCGAGTCGCTGGCGCGTCACTCATACGGCAACTCCTCCCTCTACAAGTACCGGCAACCACCCCCACCTTATCGCGCCCGCAGCGATTTTTGGCGATTTTTCTGAAGAGCCTCTTCCTGCTGTCTCCGTGTACTAAACTTTCACCGGATACGGAAACAGCTTCTCTGCGGGAGTCCTCAACGTGAGCGATGCGTTCGATCCTCTGGAAGCGTTGGCGGCGCAGGCATGTCTCGGCGGCGGTTGGGGCTATGCGCCGGAGCAGTCCGCTCACCTGGAACCGACTTGCCTGGCGTTGCTGGCTCTATCGCGCGAAGCGCAACGCTTCGCCGCCGCGATCGAATCCGGCAAGAATTGGCTACGTCAGTGCGCGGTGGGAGATGGCACGTATCGTCTGGAACGCGGCCGACCGGAAGCAGTCTGGCCCACGGCGCTGGTTCTTTTCGTGCAAGCGGTCCTGGGCGAAGAGGATGCGTGCCTGAATGAGACGGCTGCCGCATTGCTGGCACGCAAGGGCCGGCAAGCAGACGGCGACGACGAGAAGGATGTCAACGATATTGACGGCAAGCTGATTGGTTGGCCGTGGGCGGAGGGCACGTTCTCCTGGGTCGAGCCGACCGCCTGGGCGTGCCTGGCGCTGCGCCGCGCCGGTCAGGACGAGCATCCGCGCGTCCGCGAGGGTTTGGACCTGCTGCTCGATCGCGCCCTGGACGACGGCGGCGTCAACTACGGCAATCGCCGCATTTTCGGCACCGCGCTCGAACCCATCCCCGGCCCAACGGCGCTCATGCTCCTCGCGCTGCAAGGCCGTCCCAATCATCCACGCATCCAAGCCGCCGTAGCGTATCTGGGACAGCAGGCGCTGGCCGGAGACGATCTCGAACATCTTTGCTGGGCGCGTCTGGCTCTGGATGTCTACGCCGATCATGCCGGCGTACGCGATACGTTGGCCGCGCTGGGCGAGCGCATCCGCGCCGCGCACGCTGTCCGCGCCGAGACGCCCTGGGTACGGGCAGCGCCTCTGCGCCAGGCACTAACCGCCCTCGCGCTCGGCATCGAGGACGGCAATCCTTTTCGCCTTCCGAGCCGCGACCGTAAGGGAGCGGAGATGCCTACCGCTCTCTTACGGTCGCGGCTCGGAAGCCGGTGGCGACTTGGCGAGCGTCTGAAGGCGAAGTTTCAAGGGCTGGCCATCAACACGCTGACGCAACTGCGACAACTCGATCCGCAGTCAGCCGTCCATATCGCCCCCGTCGGCGATTACCATGCCGACCTCGCCGACGTGGTGCGCCGCCAGTACGAAGATTTCCGCGCGCGTGTGCCGCTTGCCGGCAAGCGCGTCGTCCTCAAGCCCAACCTCGTTGAATATCATCGCGACAAGGTCATCAACACCCATCCGCACGTCGTCGCGGCCGTCATTGAACTATGCCGGCGTGAGGGAGCGGCCGAGGTGCTTGTCGCCGAGGGACCGGGACACTGGCGCAACGTGGAATATCTGGTGGCGGCGAGCGGTCTGGGCGATGTACTGCGACATTACAAGGTGCCGTTCATCGATCTCAATCACGATGAGCCGATCAAGCGTCTCAATCTCGGCCGGCTGACCGGCTTGGAGCATCTGTATTTATCGCAAACGGTGGCGACGGCCGATGTGGTGATCTCGCTGCCCAAGCTCAAAACGCATCATTGGGCGGTGGCGACGCTGTCGTTGAAGAATCTGTTTGGCACACTGCCCGGCATCTGTTACGGCTGGCCGAAAAACGAGTTGCACTGGCGCGGCATCGACAACAGCATCGTGGACATCGCCGCCACGCGCACGCCGGACCTGGCAATTGTCGATGGCATCATCGGTATGGAAGGCGATGGTCCCCTCAACGGCACACCCAAGCCGATGGGCGTTCTCATCATGGGCAGCGATCTGGTGGCCGTGGATGCGACGTGCTGTCGTCTGATGCAGCTCGATCCGGAGCGCATCGGCTATCTCGTCCTTGGCAACCGCAAGAAACTCGGCCAACTCGCCGCCGCCCAGATTCAGCAACGCGGCGAGACGATCGAGGCACGCGCGCAGCCGTTCGACACGGTGCCGCATTTCCGTCCGCTGTGGTTGGGGCGACCGGCTTGAAGGAAAAACCCTCGCCGCGGCTCGTCTTGATCCTCGCGGGAGAAATCGTTACGCTACTTCAACAATGTCCCTGGTGGGCCACTGGCGGTGCCCTTTAGGATAATCGGGAAAGCGCCGGCATCATGCCGGGTGGGATTGCAATCCCGTGACCCATCGGTCCATGGCCTATCGCCCACACCCGTGTTCCCACCAGGGACGTTCCTTGCAATACCACTCCATTCACCATCGAATTGTTTAGCGTATTCCGCCGACCGGCATATGAGGGGAGACGACGGGCGCGGCCAACGGCGGCATCGGTCCCTCCACCGGGGCATATCCACAACAGGTTCCACCGCAGGGAGCGCAGCACGGCGTACAGCAACCGCCGTGACACCAATGACGGTGGTGACAGCCCGATGTCAGTCCAAGGAGGGCGAACGTCAGCGGAACCAACAAATAGCGAATGCGCATGGCGAGATTCCTCTCTTCCTGGGATGTACGGCCACAAGGGGGTCGCACGCCACCGTCCTGGAGGACACATGGTTTGCCGGCCAAGGGACCGAGGGTTGGGATGGCGGGGTGACACACAAAAACACGGGCCAGCGAGGCGGGACCCAGCGGAGCGCCGTTGAAACCGCGTCCGCGATTGACCATCAAGAGTATGCGCCTCGCACGCCGAGAAGCAACAACTCCAATAGGCCACGCCCTTGTTTTTTGTTATCTCCTGAGAAAGGTTGCGAGCGGGGCAACATGAATCAGCTGGAGGAATAGCGCGAAACAATGCGCGTACGCACGATCTACGCTCTAAAGTGCATCCAGGCGGACGGCCTTGCGAAGGTGCGTCCCAAGTCCTTCAAGACAGGACGAACTTCGGACGATGGGAGGACAAGGGCCGGAACCCGTGCGATGGGTGCCGGCCCTTGCGACGGTTAATCAATGGCCAACACAGCTGGGACAGGGAGCCGCCGCCCCGAAGCCTACCTGCACCGGCGCTGGCGGAGGTGGGACGGCCGGGACAGCCACCGCGCCGCCACAGCAAGGCGAGGCACCGACGACGTTTTTGCGATGACAGCTACAACCCGTGGATATAAGGATCGTGCCCAGCAGGGCCGCGATCGCCAATTGCCGCATGAACATAATTCTCTTCCTCCACCGGAACAGCGCGGCGGCCGGAGTGTTCCACCGACGCCAAGAGCATGTAGCCACCCACCGCAACGCGAACGCATTGCCCCTCGGTGGACGGCCCATTCATGGTTCAGGGTAAAGCGGTCCCGTCCGGCGTTGACCTCGTCAACACAGCTACAGACGCATGGGCGCCGCCCCTGCTCCGGGCTGCAACGACCCTTTGGCCGTGCTACTCTTTTACGGTAGGTTCGCCGAACGACGCAATCAACGCTTCTCCAACCACATCACGAACTTTTCCCCCGTTTTTCGGCAGATTGTGCCGCATACCCTAACTACAGCAATTTCAGCGGCGAGACAGGCGGCGACGAGGACGCCGATTGCGCCGCTTGCGCCGTCGCGCGAAACGGCAAGCCGTAAGAGGCCGTAACCGAATGTGGCGGCACGTTTCCAACGTGCCACGGCATTCGGCGCGTTGAAAACGTGCCGCCACATGCCGCCGGGAAGCAGATCATTGGACAACGGCCCGCTTGCGAACTACCTTTCAGTGGATACTCCCTCCAGAACAGAGAGACGACCGATTCGTCGGGGCGAGATTAACCATGAGCGTCTTGCGCGAGCCAAATGCCGAGCCGATCCCGGGCTATCGCCTTATTGAACCGCTGGGAAGCGGTGGTTTCGGCGAAGTCTGGAAATGCGAAGCGCCGGGTGGCCTGTTCAAGGCCATCAAATTCGTCTTCGGCAACCTCAATTCGCTGGACGTGGATGGCGCACGCGCCGAGCAGGAGTTACGCGCCCTCAATCGCGTCAAGGAAGTCCGCCATCCCTTCGTGCTATCGATGGACCGCATTGAGGTCGTTGAGGGCGAACTGGTCATCGTCATGGAAGTGGCCGACAACAGCTTGCACGATATGCTCCAGGAATGCCTGGCGGCGGGTCTGGTTGGCGTCCCGCGCGATGCCCTGATGCGTTACATCCGGGATGCGGCCGAGGCTCTCGATCACATGAACGAGAAGCATAACCTGCAACATCTGGACATCAAGCCGCGCAACCTGTTCCTCATCAGCGATCGCGTCAAAGTGGCGGATTTCGGTCTCGTCAAGCACCTTGAACGCTCCAGTGCATCCGGTATTCTCGGCGGGGTGACACCATTGTATGCGCCGCCGGAGACGTTCAGCGGAACCATCAGCGAGCGCAGCGATCAATACAGCCTGGCCATCGTTTATCAGGAACTGCTGACGGGACAGCGGCCGTTTAACGGTAAAAATGCGCGCACGCTGGCGCAGCAGCACATGAATGAGGAGCCGGAACTGCGGGCGCTGCCGGTGGCGGAACGCCCCGTGGTGGCCCGCGCGCTCTCGAAAGATCCGGCCAAACGCTTCCCCAACTGTCTCGCCTTTGTCCGCGCTCTATACACCGCGCGCTCGCCGGCGCGCCCGGAGACGAGCCATGCCGATTCGTCCGGGGCGGAGGGTTCCCGGCCGAAGTCCATGGCCGATACGATGGAGAACATTCTGCTGGAGCAGATGCCGGCCGAAGACCAGCCCATTCCGATGGATCTGGTCGGTGGTCTTGCCAAGGAACTCGATGAGGTCTCGCAGCTGGGCATGACGGTGGCGCAGCCGCAGACCGGCGCGCTGCGGCCGACCATTGTGATCGGCATTGGCACGTTTGGTCGCCGTGCCTTGCAAGAGATACGCTGCCGCTTCCTCGATCGCTTTGGCGATCTCGACAAGGTGCCGCTTATCCGCTTTCTGTATCTCGACAGCGACGGCGATGCGGTCAAGGCCGCGACGCGCGGCGCCCCCGAAGTCGCCCTACGGCCCACCGAAGTCCATCATCTGCCGTTGCAGCAAATCTCGCACTATCGCCGCCGACATCTGGATCATCTCAGCGAATGGCTGCCGCGCGAAAAGCTGTTCGCCATGCCTCGATCCCTCAAAACCCAAGGCTCGCGTGCGTTGGGACGATTGGCCTTCACGGACAATTATCTGCGCTTGATCGCCCGGTTGCGCCGCGAGATTCAAACGGCGTGTCATCCCGACAGCATTTATCAAACGGTCAGTCAAACGGGCCTGGCTCTGCGTGACAACGTGCCGCGCATCTACGTCATCGCCTGCGCCAGCGGCGGCGGCAGCGGTTTTCTCGTCGATCTCGGCTACGCCATTCGACGCTTGCTCACTCAGCTGCATCAGCCGGAGAGTTTGCTGAGCAGTTTCCTTTTCTGCGGCGCGCCCGACGATCCGGCCACGCCCACGGCCGAACAAGCGAACCTGTATGCCACGCTGACCGAGGTGTATCACTTCAGCGATCCCGCCGTGCCGTTCACCGCGCAGTACGGCACCGATGGCCCGCGTCTGGTGGACGATGGCACGGCTTACGACAATACCTATCTGCTAACGCTGGCGCATCGAACGCCGGAGGCGCGGCGCGATGCCATGGCGCATCTGGGCAGCTATCTCTTCCACGAACTGACGACGCCCCTGGGCGTGCGGCTCGAACGGACACGCCTCGCGCGAAGTGTGCTGCCCTTCCGCAGTTTCGGCACCTATGGCGTTTGGTTCCCGCGCGGCCTGCTCCTGCACCTGGCCGCGCGCGGCGCCTGCCAGCACATCCTCGAAGAATGGCAGACGGCCTCCCTCGACGAACACGCGATCATCCCCGAGAAGCCGGCGTCGCTGTCTCTCGATAGTCTGGCTGGCGCGGAATCATTCGAGGAGAAACCGCGTGTTTCGGCCCACGATCTCCTGGAAGCGGCGTATGCGCGGGTGCTGGCGGATTCGGAACTCCAACCGGACACGCTGGCCAACCGCATCCTCGACTTGGCCGGCCATCAACTGGAGAGCAGCCCGCGCGAATTGCTGACGCGCTTGCTGGCTGCCATTGAGGAACAATCGCAACAGATGGTCGCCCATGATGATCCAGGCGCATGGGCGCGGCAATCGCTGACGCGCGTGCAAGACTGGCTGGGCGGTGGTCTCCAACCGCCGGGCGCGACGACCGTGGGGCCGCAGAGAAAGAGCCGGCTGACGCGGGCGCTGGAAGGCGCGGCGGCGAAGTTGGCCGAGGAATGGGATCAGCGATTCAACGCGGCGGTGGCCGGTCTTATCGAACATCCCGGCCGGCGTCTCGCTCTCGCCGAAGCCGCCATCAACCGTTTTCTCCGCTATTGCCGCGAAGCGACCGAGGCCCATCAACAGCGCTTGCACCAGCAGTCCGGGCGTTCGCAGCAGAGCCAAAAGCAGCTACAAACCGCCCTGGATAATTGCATTGAGGGAACCGGCGGATTCAGCTGGTTTGGCGGCAAATCGCGTCGTCTGCTGCGCGTCTTCGTCGATCACCTTGCCGCCTTCGCTCGCCAATGTCTAGCCGAGGACACGCTCTCCGGCGTCCAGCATTTTTACGGCTCCCTGCAAGGCCGGCTCGCCGACCGTCTGCGCGACCTGACTTTTTGCCGTCAGCGTCTGCGCCACATGCAGGAATCACTGGCTCAGACCGCAGGCGAAACCGGCACCGGCTCGCTGCACATTCCTCTCGACGACTGGACGGGAGCGTCCGCCCTGAATGGAGGGCTGGATTACAGCCCGACGCCGGTACTGTCCACTGAATCGTTTTGGGAGTCGATCCGCGAGGCGGCCACGGCGCGCGTCGTCCTACCCGAAGGTGTTAAGGATCTCGAACAAGCGGCCCGGCGTTTCATCGACACGCTGACCGCCGAGCAATGGACGCAACTCGATCAGGCTTTTCAGGACCAAGTGCTGTCCATGCGCGATGGCTTACAAAAGGCCCTGCTCAGTACGACGGATCTTGTGCGTCACCTCATGTCGCCGCTCATCACCCAGGCCGTCAACTGTCTTAGCAACCATCTTCCCATCACGGATGTGGCTCAGGCGGAATTTTCGATCGAGGAGGCCGGCGCAGCGCACGATCTATCGGGTCTCGATCTGAGCGAGCGCATCCGGAAGTATTACGCCCTGGCTGCTCCGGCGCTGCGGCATCGGACGAACAAACGGCGCAGCGGCATCCATCAAGCCGTTTCCGTGGGCGGCCCTGGCTTCGCCGAGGATTCATCGACCGGAGGCAGCGCCGTCCCGCCAGCGGACAACGATCATTGTTTCTTGCTCATCCCGGCCAGCGAGTCGGGCAAACGCTACGGTGAACAGGCGCAGCAAGCTCTGTCCGGTTTGCAGCTGGTCAATGTGCCTGGTCAGGCGGATTTGATGTTCTGTCGTGAACAGCAAGAGTTGAGTCTGGAAGATCTGGAACGCATCCTGCGGGCTTGCCGTCCCGCCTACGACGAGGCGACCAATGTGCCGCAATCCTCGCCGCATGCTCGTTTCGACATTCAAGATTGGATGCCGCTCGATCCTTAATTAACTTTAGCTATCGCTCATGCGTGTTAATTGTCGGCGAACTCCCTGCGGGCGCAACCAACCGTAGCCCGCATAACCGAGCGTGCGCAGCAGAGCCTGGAAGTCGTTCTCCGTCCACACCGGCTGTCCCTGGCGCGTCAAGAATCGGCGAATCTCTTCTTCTTCTGCCGGCGCAGACTTGAACAGCCGCGACAAAGGCGATCGCGCCGTTCGCTTGCGATCCAGCGATGCGGCGACGTAGGGCGTATGTTGCGCCAGAAACATCTCCAGATACGGCCTCGCCTCCTCGTCCCAGTCCGCCGGCGCTGTGTCCGCCAATTCCCAATCGAGAATCCACAACTTAAGGGTACGGTCGGCGCTGCCGGACAAGGCATAACGGCCGTTGGCGCTGAATGTCACCGATGTGACGGCGTCGGCGTGGCCGGCGAACGTACGCAGACACTGACCATTTGCGATCTCCCACAGTCGGACCGTTGCATCCATGCTGCCGGACAGGGCGTAGCGATTATCGGCGCTCAGGCAGACCGACGTGACGGCGCCGCGATGGCCGGTGAAGGTGCGCAAACGCTCGCCGGTGGACAACTCCCACAGATCGATTGTGCCGGATTGCACGAATCGGCCGTTGTCGCGTTGGATAACGGACTGACCGCCGCCGGTCAGCGCGTAGCGGCCCTCGATGCTGAGGTTCAGAGCCGTGACGGCATCGGCCTGATTCTCGAAGATCGGCAGACAACGGCCGGTCGCGGTGTCCCACAGTTTCATCTGACCGCAAGTGAATAAGCGCTCGCCATCGTTACGAACGACGAAGAGAGCGCTGCCGGACAGGGCGCGGCTGCCATCGGCGCTGAGAGCCACCGAATGCACGGGTCCGGTGTGGCCGCGGAGAACGCGTAGGAGTCGGCCGGCGGCCGTGTCCCACAGATGCACCGTGCCATCGGTGCTGCCGGACAAACCCAGCCGGCCGTCCGCGCTCAGCACCACGGACGTGAGAACATCCAGATCTTCGCGGCAGGTGCGCAGACAATGCCCATCGCTCACGTCCCAGAGTTTGAGCGTACCATCGATGCTGCTCGACAGTGCGAGGCGAGCGTCGGCGCTTAGAGATACCGAGGTCACACCGCCCATGTCACCCTCGAAGGTGTGCAAACAACGTCCGCTGGCCGGTTCCCACAGCTTGAGCGTGCGGTCGGCGCTGCCGGACAGAGCGAGTCGGCCGTCGCCGCTGAGACAAACCGATGTCACCGCCTCAACGTGTTCGCTGAAAGTGGCCGCTCCCCAACCGCCCTGAAACGACTGGCGCGGCAGACGGACATAGAGTTGGCTCCACAGATTCATCGCATCCGGATGACGGCCGTGGCCCGGCTGCGAACGGGCCTCACGCACATGCTGGGCGGCACGCACGGACTCGCCGGCCGCGATGGCTTGCCGCGCCCGTGCCAGCGCGCGCTCGTAGGCTGTCCACGCGGTCAAAGCGGTGTCACTGGGCAGCACACGCGACAGGATATAAGGCGCGACCTGATCGCCGGGCACAGTCCATAGCCCCAGCGTCGCGTCGGCGCTGGCCGACAGAATCTGCTGGCCATTGCCCGCTCTACAGAGGGAATGTACCGTGCCGGCGTGCCCTTGCAGCGTGGCGAGACAGTGGCCGGTGGTCAACTGCCAGAGTCTGATGGTGCGGTCCTCGCTGCCGGACAAAGCGTAGCTGCCGCCGGCGCTGAAACACACGGAGGTCACGCTGCCTTGATGTCCGTCGAAGGTGCGTAGGCAGCGGCCCGAAGTGACGTTCCACAGTTTGAGCGTGCGATCGGCGCTGCCCGACAGAGCATGTCGTCCATCGGTACTGAGCGCCACCGCCAGCACCTTGTCGGCGTGCCCCGCGAACTTCGTCAGTCCCTGTCCCGTGCCGGCCTCCCACAACTGGAGCGTCCGATCGCGGCTGCCGGACAAAACACATCGGCCATCGGCGCTCCAGCATACGGCGAGGATCGGGCCTTCATGGTTGTCGAAGGTGTGCAGACAGTTGCCGGTGGCGGTGTCCCACAGTTTGACCGCGCCGTCACCGCCTCCCGAAACAGCCAGGCTCCCATCGGCGCGGAGAGCCGCCGCCAGCACCCAGTTTGCGTGTCCCTCGAAGACGTGGAGGCAGCGTCCGTCGGCCGTCTGCCACAGGCGGAGTGTCCGATCGGCGCTGCCGGACAATGCCAGACGTCCATCGGCGCTGAGGCTCACGGATGTCACCCACTCGGCATGTCCGCTAAATGTGCGCAGGCAACGACCGCTGGAAACACTCCACAGTTTGACCGTGCCATCGGCGCTGCCCGACAGAGCAGAACGACCGTTGCCGCTGGCGTGAACAGACGATACCCATCCGTTATGTCCGTCGAAACGACGGGTCAATCGGCCGCTATCGCTCAGGCACGCCCGCGCCGCCTCGCGCGAAGCGCGCACCTCGTCGAGGTCGGAACCCGCACCCGGCACACGTTCCAGCGTTTCCAGCGTTGAGCGCCAATCGCCCTGTTCCAATTGCACCCGGGCCAGCAGATAGAGTGGCAGCCACTCCCCCGGATGCGAGACGCAGACATCGCCTAATAGTTGCAACAGCCATTGAGTGAGAAGCTGGCCGGCCCGCCAGCGCGTCAGGCCGAGATTGTAGGTCGATTCAGGATGCTGCGGACTGATGGTTAGCGCTTCGTGCCAGAGTTGCTCCGCTTCGTCGTGCTTGTGCAAGTCACGCAGCGACAGCGCCCGATTGTTCAGCGAGTCAGCCCGCGCCTTGGCGGCCTGCGGCGTTTCACGATGGTACGAATGGTCCGTCGCTTGAGCGTACACTCGCTGGAGGGCGGCCACGATTTCAAGCATGTCACGCGGGCGGTCATCGGGGTTGGGGCGGAAGCAATGCTTGAGGAGATCGGCCAGCGCTCCTGGCATCGGCGGCAGACATTCCTCGGCCGGCCCGCGCTCCAGGTAATCATCGAGTACGCCGGCTGCCAGGTAGCCGGCCGACCAAGGAGTGGACCCAATGAACATATGCAACAGCGACACGCCCCAACTCCAGATGTCGGTCTTGCGCGACAGAGGCCGGCCCTGCACCTGCTCCGGCGAGCAAAACGCCGGCGTCAGTCCACCCGCACTGACGAGGATGCTTCCCTGCGGACTCTCCAGCATGGCTTCCGTGGAGGTGCCGCGCGCCTTGGCCATGCCGAAATCCGTGACCTTGATAATCCCCTCGCTGGTCAGCAGGACGTTGCCCGGTTTGACATCGCGATGCACCAACCCCTGCTCGTGCGCATGCTGCAAACCCCAGGCGAACTGAATGGCCACATCGAGAACGCGCTCCAAGGCGCGGCTCGGCCCACCCGCGTACAGTTTCCGCGAGCGAATCCACTCGGCCAAGCTGCCGCCCGTGATGTATTCCGCGAAAACGCGCGGAATGCCGCCCAGACGCCGGATGTAGTGACAGGTGACGAGATGCGGATGCAGACCGAGCTTGACCCACGTTTCCGCTTCCTGCTCGAAGTCGGCCTTGTCCTGCTCGCTTTGAAAGAACTCCGGGCGCGGACACTTGACGGCCAAGTCCATGTTCCAGCCGCGATGGCGCACGCGATAGACCAGCCCGCGTCCGCCGCTGGTGAACACCTCGCGCACCTCATAAAGATCGAGGATCACATCGCCGGGCTTCCAGGTGTCGGCGACGGACTCTGCCATGGTTTGCGGCCGACCGTCCCACGCCACGGTCGGAGGCAGCGATCCCGACGGCGTATCCGACAGCCACCACCACGGCGAGGATGGGCGGGAGGAATTGCCATCGAGCGCGACGGCCACAAACGAATGCTGACATTGCGGGCACGCGGTCTCCCGACCCAGGGCGGAATCGGCGACCTGGTAGGTGGTTTGACAGTGAGGACAGCGTACCGAGACGGTAGTCATTTGTCGCGGAACAGCGGGACCAACTCGCGGGAATCCGATGGAGGGGCGATCCGCCCTGGTGTAGGGTAACGCAAGCCGGCGTTGCGGTCCACGGTAGGGTTTTACCGAGCCGCGAGCATCAGCGAGCGATTCTGCCTCCACTTGCTGGCGCGCGGCTCGGTAAGTCACGCGCCCAGCGGCGCTTCGCCGAGGCGGATGCCGAGCGCGTCCTCGCACCACACGGCGACGGGGAATAACTCGTCTTCGCCCCACGGACGCCCAACCAGTTGAATGGCCAGCGGCATTCCCTCGGGACTGCGACCCGTTGGGAAGGAAATTGTCGGAAAGCCGATGTAACTCCACGGTGAATTGAACGCGGGATCGCCGGTGCTGTCGGCATCCGGAGCCGGGCCGGTGGTTGCCGGCGTTAGCAGAACTTCGACGCTCTCAAAGCAATCCTCCATTTCGTGGCGCAGCAACTCCTGATGGTCCTTGCAACGAGCGTATTCCGGCGCGGGACAGCGCAACCCCTCGTCGAGCAGCGAACGAATCCACGGATCGTAGTCGTCGGCATGATGGCGCAGCCGTTCCTGATGAAACACCGCCGCCTCGACCGCCATCACCGTGCGATGACGCGGCAGAACCTCGGCGAAGGAGGCCGGCAGACTCACATCCTCGACAATCGCCCCGCGTTCCCGCAGGGTCTCCGTCACTTCATCCATCATCTTCGTGACGCTCGGATCGGCTTTGCTCTCGAACAGACCGCGCAGCCGACCAAGGCACGGTACGTCGGATTTCGGATTTCGGCTTTCGGATTTCGGATTTCCCGATGCGATCGTCGAGAGCAGGATTTCGAGATCGCGCACGCAACGAGCCAGCGGTCCCGGATGATCCATCGACGGGGCGAGCGGCACGACACCGTCACAGCTGACGCGGCCGAAGGTTGGTTTGCAACCGGCCACGCCGCAGTAGGACGCCGGTCGCGTGATCGAACCGCCGGTCTGCGAACCGAGTGCGCCCATGCACATGCCGCACGCCAGCGCCGCCGCCGAACCGCTGCTCGATCCGCCTGGCGTCCGCGTCAGGTTCCAGGGATTGCGCGTCGGCGGCGGATCGAAGCTGGCATATTGCGTCGTCACCGTCTTGCCCAGGAACACCGCGCCTGCCTGCCGCACACGGCGAACCACGGCAGCGTCCTGCCGCGCGATGCTATTCTTCCACAGCCGCGAGCCGGCAGCGGTCGGCCAGTCGAATACATCGAAAATGTCCTTGATTCCCAGTGGAATCCCGTGCAACGGGCCGCGCCACTGACCGCGTTTTATCTCGGCGGCGCACTCCTCGGCGCGGGCCAACGCCCCCTCGCGATCAACGAATACCCAGGCATGCACGCGATCCTCGAAGCGATCGATGCGTTCCAGGCAGGACTTGATGAGATCAACCGGCGACAAGCGACCGTGGCGGATGTCCTCCGCGGCGGCGTGAATGGTGGGAAGCATGCGGGTTCCTGTGAGGATATTAGCTCGCATTGGACCAGGGCGAGGGTTGGAAAATCCGACCTCATTGTATGCACGATACCTTGATCGGCGAAACTAGGCTGAAGGCTTCCCTCTCGGAATGGCGTGTGTACAGTAACAGAGGAGATAGTCCATTTCGGAACAGGCTGATGGGGCAATGAACGATGATTAAGGTCGCGATTCTCGGCGGCTCCGGTTACACGGCGCTGGAGTTAATCAAAATCCTCTTGCGGCACCCCGCCGTCGAAATCGTGGCGGTGACATCGCGGCAGAGCGATACGCCGCGCCTGTCCGAACTGCATCCGAGTTTGACTGGCCGCATCGATCTGCGCTGCGAACCATTTCACGCTGATCGCCTGCTGCAGCGCGGCGCGCAGTGCGTGTTCAGTTGTCTGCCGCACGGTGCCAGCATGGGCACATTGCCGGCACTGTTACAGCGTGGTCTCCGTGTCATTGACCTCAGCGCCGACTATCGCTTGCACGATCCGAACGTCTACGCTCAGTGGTACGGTGCCAGTCACGAAGACTTGGCCCACCTGGCCCAGGCTGTCTATGGTCTGCCGGAACTGTACGGCGACGCCATCCCCACCGCCCAACTCCTCGCCAACCCCGGTTGCTATCCGCAGACCGGCATTCTCGGCTTGGCGCCGCTGGCGGTCGGCCATTACATTGAGCCGCGCCACATCATCATCGACAGCAAGAGCGGCGTCTCCGGAGCCGGACGCACGCCCAAGTTGAGCAGCCACTTCCCCGAGTGCAATGAGAGCGTCTCCGCCTATCAGGTGGGCAAGCACCGTCATACACCGGAGATCGAGCAGGTACTGACCGATGTTGGCGGCGAAGCGATCGAGGTGATCTTCACGCCGCATCTGATCCCGATGGACCGCGGCATCTTCTCGACGATTTACGCCGTGCCGCGCCGCCCGCTGTCCGAGAGCGAACTGCTGGACATGTACCGGAACTACTACGCCCATTCGCCATTTGTGCGCGTGGTCGAACACCTGCCGGCGACGAAAGACTGCGCGGGCACGAACTTCTTCGACGTGACGGTGCGCGTGGTTCACGAGCGCATTGTCGTGCTGGCGTGTCTCGACAATCTGGTGCGCGGCGCCAGCGGCGTGGCGGTGCAAAACTTTAATCGCATGTACGGTCACGACGAGCGCACGGCGTTACTGTAACTCGTGAATCGTCAAGAACCATTCACGGGTGTGCCTCTGGAAGTAGGCAATCGCGCAGCTGCCGCTCACCGCCATTCCGCCAAGCGGGTTCTCTCTTGGCATCGTCGGGAGGAGCGACTCCCATCTCGGCCAGCTTCCGCTGTGGAAAAAACTTGAGAAAAATTGGAAAAATAGTTCGGAATTCTTGTCCACAAACGCGCGTCGATTTCGATTAGATAGGTAGAGGGACAGGGGTTCCTCACGCACGTCTTCGCCGAAGCTAAAATCCGCCATGACGAAGCAATGTAAGCGAGGCCGCAAGGCCTCGGCGAACGCGGTGCGCCCACCTCGAACGGCCCCTTTGAGACAAACCAATCCGCCCGTATCAGCCAATGGCAACCAACGCGGCAGGGAGACGCCGTGTTACGAAGAGGGACGCCGCGAACTCCGCATCGGCGACCGGGTTGTCAAACGCTTCACGCAGCAATCGGATGCTCAGGAGATCATCGTGAAGGCGTTTCAGGAGGAAAACTGGTGTCGCACCCTCGACGATCCTCTTACGGGGAAGTCGGGACAGGAGGCAAAGCAGCGTTTGCGGACGGCGGTCGCCAACTTGAACCGCCGCCAGCGTGTGCCGCTGCTTCGTTTCCGTGTTATCCGCCAGGGCAGCGGAATCGAGTGGGAATTCCGCGAGGCAAGCGACAGGAGAGCGACAGTAGAGCGACTCGGACTATTCGCCAGGACGGCCGGCTGGCGGAATGTGTGGCACGGATCGCGGCCAACTGCGGCGCGGGAACGCGGCAGGCGTTACTTTTGTCCCGACCATGTGAGGACACAACGGTAACAACAATTGATCCGACTCTCACACCGACTGGACCATAAAATGGGGGCAAGCCAGGGCCACACTGACGCAGACGGTCAACCAAGCGTAAACCTACACCTCCTTGTCCTCCACGGCCAATCCCACGCAGCCCGGCCAGGCGGTGACGTTCACGGCCACCGTATCCAACATGATGGGCGGGATTCCGACCAGCAGCGTCACGTTCATGGACGGCACGACGGTCCTGGGGACGGAGACGCTAACGCAGGTCAACGGCCAAACTCAGGCGACCTTCACCACCTCGTCGCTGGGGCTTGGCACGCATGCGATTCTCGCCGTGTACTCGGGGGACGACACCCTTGTCGAAAGTGGGTCTTCGCTCAACGAGACAATTACTAACTGAGTTCGCGCACGACGGCATCGAGACGATTCAGTACATCTTCGGTATCGGTCAAGGTCATCGCCGCGCAGAAACCATGATGACAGGCCGCGCCGCCGTAATCGTGGAAATAGACGCCATGCCGAACGGCGGCGGCGATGAAGCGCAACATCTGCTGGCGCTGATGCCGCACGGCGTCGCGGTAACTGCGGATCGGTTCCGTCACGCCGAAATAGATGCCGAACCGCGCGCCCAATCCCTGTACGCGCGCGATGACGGCATGGCGTGCAAACGCATCGTTGAGGCCACGGTAGAGCCGTTCGGCGACGGCGTGGATGTGATCGTAAAAGCCTCGCTGACGATAGGCTGTCACTGCCGCGATGCCGGCGGCGACGGCCGTGGCATGACCGTTATAGGTGCCGCTATGCTGGCAATCGCCCTGCGGCATGAGACGATCCATGATGTCCTTGCGGCCGCCGAACACACTCAGCGGAAAACCGCCGCCGACCGCCTTGCCCAGAGTACACAAATCAGGTGTGACACCGAGGTATTCCTGCGCTCCGCCGGGCGCCATGCGAAAGGCGCTCAGCACTTCATCGAAAATCAGCAACACGCCATGCGTCTGGGTTAGATGCCGCAGCGTATTCAGAAACTCCGGTGCCGGTACGATGCAGCCGGCGTTGTAGTAGATCGGCTCGCAGATGACGGCGGCCAATTCCGAGCCGTGCCGGGCGAAAGCCGTTTCCAACAGATCCGGCCGATTGTACGGTACGACGACAAGGTTCCGATCGAGACCGTCCGGCAAGCCGGAGGATCCGGGATAGAGCGCCGGCGCATCCTCGGGGCCGAGTTGATCGGCGGGCGTGCCGATAGCGTACATGACCTGATCGTGATAGCCGTGAAAATTGCCCTCGAATTTCAGCACTTTCGAGCGGCCGGTGAACGCCCGCGCCAGCCGCAGACAATGCAGCGTCGCCTCGGTGCCGGAGCCGGTCAAGCGAACTCGTTCGCAGCAGGGAATGGTTTCACACAGCAGGCGCGCCAGTTGCGTGTGCAGTTCGTTTTCGTAGGAGCAGGCCGCGCCACGCGCCAGGACACGCTCGACGGCATGGCGCACGCGCATGTCACCGTGACCCAGCAGCGTCGCGCCGTGACTGCAACACAAATCGATGTATTCACGACCATCGAGATCCCAAATGCGACACCCCTCGGCTCGGTCCACGAGCATCGGATGCCCCAGGGCGCGGTTGAGCCGGGTCGAGGCGCTCACTCCTCCCGCCAGATATTCGCACGCTTGCTGATACTGCTCCACAACTCGATTCATGGAGTCATCCCTCACCCACCCACCCACCCACCCGCTGCGCGGGAAATCCGAAATCCGAAATCCGAAATCCGAAATCCGAAATCCGAATGAAATTCCAAAGACGAAACCCAAAATCAGAAACAGGCCAGCAGGAGGTTTCGAGTTTGGTTATTCTAGTTTAGGGTTTCTTTCGGATTTCGGATTTCGAGTTTCGGATTTATGGCGGTGAAGATTCCTTATGCCCGAAATCTACCTCAGCACCGACATCGAGACCGATGGCCCGATTCCCGGCCCGCACTCGATGCTCAGCTTCGCGTCGGCCGCTTACCGCGCCGACAAGACGCTGGCCGGCACGTTCAGCGCCAATCTGCACACGCTGCCCGGCGCCGCGGGACATGCCCAGACGATGGCTTGGTGGAAGACGCAGCCGGAAGCGTGGGCGGCCGCGCGGAGCGAGTTGCAGGAACCGGCCGTCGCCATGCCGGCGTATGTCGCCTGGATCAAGACGCTGCCGGGAACGCCGGTCTTCGTCGCCTATCCGGCCGGGTTCGATTTCCTCTTCGTCTACTGGTATCTCATCCGCTTCGCCGGCGAGAGTCCGTTCTCGTTTTCCGCCCTCGACATCAAAACGTATGCGATGGCGATGCTGCGCAAGGAATATCGGCAAGCGGTCAAGCGCAACATGCCGCGGCGCTGGTTCGATCCGTTGCCGCACACGCATCGCGCCCTCGACGACGCCATCGAGCAAGGGGCGCTCTTCTGCAACATGCTGGCGGAGAACCTGGAACGCGCGTCCGAGCCGGGGGCGTCAGCCCACTGAACGAAGCGCTCAGGGGGCTGACGCCTTCGGCCCAGGCGTGGACTTCTCCATTGCCTCACCCTGCCGTAAGATGATCGGCTATGCTGCGCGAATTATCGGTGCAAAACCTGGCGTTGATCGAAGACGTGCGCGTCGAGTTGCAACCAGGCTTCTGCGCCTGGACCGGCGAAACGGGAGCGGGGAAATCGCTGCTGCTCGGCGCGCTCGGTTTGCTGCTCGGCGAGCGTGGCTCGGCGGACTTGCTCCGCGCCGGCGCGGAGGAATTGCGTATCACCGGCCGATTCGAGCTGACTTCACCCGAGACACGCCGCGAGGTCGAGAGTATCCTGGGCGGCGCGCTCGACGACGAAGAAATCATCTTGGCGCGGCGGCTCAATCGCAATGGTCGCAGTCACGCCTATGCCAATGACCAGCCCGTGGTACTCGCCACCCTCAAGCAGATTGGCAACCCCCTCGTCGATATTCACGGCCAACGCGAGACGGAATCACTTCTGCACCCCGCCTATCAGCTACAACTGCTCGACGCCTACGGTCATCTCGATACGCCGCGCCGCAAGTATCTGGCACTGGCGGAGCGCGTCCGCGATTTACGGCGTCAACAGCACACGTTGTCCGCCGAGCGACAGCAGCGACAGCGGGAATTGACACTGGTGCGCTTCGAGCGTGAGGAACTCGATGAGGCCCAGCTTGAGCCGGGCGAAATCGCCGAATTGACTCGCGAGCGCGAACGGCTGGCCCATGCGCAAAACCTGCAAGCGTTCGCCACGCTGGGTTCCGGCGAACTGTATGACGAAGATGGTTCCATCGTCGAGCGGTTGGGCAAACTCCAGCGCGAAGCACAGTCCTGGGTCGCACTCGATGCCAGTCTCGAAGAGGTGGTCCGCCGGTTGGAGGAACTGCACTCCGAGGTTCAGGATCTCGCCCAGACGATGCGGCAGCTTGGCCAGCGCTGGGAGGCCGACCCCGAACGGCTCGACGAAGTTGAACGCCGCTTGCAGTTCCTTCGCCGCATCGAGAGCAAGTATCGCCGATCGATCGACGATCTCATCATCTATCGCATCAGTCTCGACGAGCAGGAAACGCGCTTGCAGCAGCAGGAAGATGATCTGGAAAAGATCGATAGTGAACTGGCGGAGGCGTATCGACAACTGCGTGAGGCGGCGGCCGAACTGAGCAAACAGCGGCAGCGTGTGGCCGACCGTCTGGCGAAGGAGACGCAAAAACAATTGGCCGATCTCGGCATGGTTGAGGCGAAACTACAAGCCGTCCTGGAGACGAATCCGCTGGGCGACGATCCAGCCCATGCCGAGGTTCCCGCTTGGGGTGCCGATCAACTCGAACTGACCTTGGCGGCCAATCCCGGCGAGCCGGCGCTGCCGTTGCGAAAGGTGGCCTCCGGCGGCGAGCTATCGCGCACCATGCTCGCCCTCAAAACCGTGCTGACCGGCCACGATCATCGCGGCACCCTGGTTTTCGACGAGATCGACGCCAATGTGGGCGGCCGGCTCGGTGACATTCTCGGACAAAAGCTCGCCGCTTTGGGTCAGACGCATCAGGTTATTTGCGTGACGCACTTGCCGCAAGTGGCCAGCTACGCGCGCCATCACTGGACCATCCGCAAATCGCGCCGCGGCAAACGCACCGTCACGCAGATTCAGTTGCTGGAGGAACCGGAGCGCCTTGAAGAATTGGCGAGCATGTTGCGCGGCGAATCGCGCGGCGAAACCACACGCCAAGAAGCAGCCGCTATGCTGGAAGCGGCGCGGCGAAATTGGTGAGAGCGAATCTGCCAGCGGCTGACGGCCTATCATGGCCTGGAGAAAAAGGGGCGACGCGAGCCGGAATACCGAGCGTTCGGTGCTGCTACGGCGCATCAGCCACCGCGACGCCAGCCACATGCCGCTGGCGACTTCGTAAGTCGATCGCCAAGCCGTTCAGGTGATGCACGACTGGATCAAGCAATTGCGGCCGGCGGCGGCGCGCTGGGTCAAGCCACGGGAGAAGGGACGCTCCGAGCGAGTTCAAAGCCTTACGCGAAAGCCAGGGATTGAAGGTGCCCGGGCGCAGGGGGATCGACGCGCTGGCGCTGTTGTGCTTGGAAACGGGCAAGATGCGGAACTCCAGGCTGGCGACGCTGCACAAATGGGCGGAAGCACTCGGACAGAAACAGGACGTTGATCTATCGTCCCAATGACTGGCTACACCGCTCCGCGCGGACGTTCAGCGACTGGAGCCGTGTGCCTGGTGTTTCTTCCGCGGCGCGGCATGCTCCTGATCCACCAATTCATCGCTGAGCGTGCGCAGGCTACGGCGGACAAACTTGGCATCGCTCATGGGGGCGCCGACCGTAAGGGGTTCGGCGAGGCGACTCATCAAGAGGTTGAGGCGTCCGTGGTGTCGGC
>Ga0134126_10000433_pt1 | contig 53866 bp, 46 predicted proteins | sample KB31752_FD_96881 | JGI IMG/M metagenome (GOLD analysis project Ga0134126, IMG submission 96881) | Terrestrial soil microbial communities with excess Nitrogen fertilizer from Kellogg Biological Station, Michigan, USA - KB3-175-2 | ecosystem: Environmental > Terrestrial > Soil > Unclassified ...
GGTTCGGCTGCCCGGGCACTCCGGTCACTGCCGTCACGCGCCCTCCGCGAAACGGACCGATCAGCCGCCAGCTCAACGAGGAATACAGCGATGGATTGAGCGGCTGTGCCTGCAGCAGGGGGACGAACACGAGTCCCAGGGCCAGCAAGGACCACGATAGCCAGGGGCAAATAGTCATGGCGTTTTCTGTTATCCGGTGGACGCGGGTTAGGCAACCCCGGGAGGCGCATGGCCACTCCCAAAAATGACTTCCATCTTCGTATTGCGCGGAATCCCCGTTGCCGAAGGCGAGCCAGCGCAGTGACGCACTTTGATCCAATTAGACGGCTATCGCAAGTTGGTGATCAGCTCCGCGCCGATCTGCGGTGAGTCGCGGCGTGCGATGCACCATCCGACGATACGGCGGCTCCCGAAGCCCATGACAAGGTAAAGCAACATCGGAACTAGGCCGACCCATCTGCCCAGAGGCTACTGTCCGCTCGCGACCCAATTTTGATTTTTGATCTTATACAGCCACACCTTTTTGCGTGTTGTATGAATTTAGGGCTCCTGGGGAAGACCGGCCCGGGCCGTCACCCTGCCCGCATGAATGGGAGGCAGTTCTGGTGCGTCCAGCTCCTTGAAGGGATACCGCCACGCATCGAGTTCCTCCAGTTGATGGTACCACCGGCCGATCGAAGGATAATCATCGAGAGGAAGCCGCGCTACATCGTTGAAGGGCAGAAACGTCGCCATTCGGAAATCGGCGTATGAGACCGAATCTCCGACCAACCATTCTCGCCCAGAAACCTCAGCCTCGAGTATGGCAGCGGCCACGCGGAACCTGTTCAGCCCCTGCTCTACCAGAGCTGGATCGATGGGACCAAGCCCGTATCGTTGCTTTGTCCCGCGCTCGAAATGCACGATGTCGCACGCTCGCATGAAGTTCTCCTTTCCCCAACTGAGCCAACGGATCATATCGGGCTCGACGTCGCCGCCTGTACGCCAAAAGTCCGAACGGGCATGGTGCGAGAGCCGGCGTGCTATCGCATCAGCCTCCCAAAGCGTCCTTCCGGCCTCCAGCAGTATCGGCAATGTACAATTGGGGTTCAGCGCGCGAAATCGCTCGGTCTCCTCCGGTGAGGCAAATGGCGAGGCGAATTCAAAGTCAACCTCGACGCCGAGAAACCGTGCGACCGCAACGGCGACGCGCGGATTAGGATTACGGCTGAAGTATAACTTCATGCGGCATCACTGAAGGGCAGGCGTTCGCGGTGCTCGCCCCGGACTGATGAAACTTGACGATCAGGATCACGCCGTATACCGCGAGGGACGCAGGCTGTGTAAACGCAATCATTCGCCTGCTACCGTTCTGGTGTCAAGTGTGGCCTGAAGGGCTCTGCCCGACTCTCTCATGTCCGTGAGTTAATCGACCAACTTCATCATGGCGCGGAAGAACTCATCCGCACCGCGCAGCAGGGTATTTCTCCGGCATCGCCGCCGACTCGCCGTAGGCCTGCACCACCGCCTTGCGGTTTACCTCCAGGCCTCTGCCAGCTCGCGCGTCCCCGGGGGCGCCGCTCCGGAGCTCAAGCGTCCGCGGCCGATCTCGTCGATGACTGCATGCACGATCTGCAGATACACCGGCGTCGTCGACTCGCACCGGATCGGAATCGCAACGCCCAGGGCGGCAGCGTGGTCGCATGATGCGTGGACAGCCCGAAGGATCACGATCGAGCCGGGGGATAGAGGCGACACGGCGCGATTCATGCACCGCGCCGGTGCGAGCGCTGCCAATCGCCGCCCGTTGCGATGCAAGGGCGCCGTTCCACGTGCGTTGAAATCTGAGGGATTGCTCGAATTCCAAGCGGAGGGATGGGGCATGGTTCTTGCACCGCTCGATGCATCCGAACAGCGTTGCAGTTACCCGCATGGTGCGCCTCTCCCGCTCGCCGCCGACCAGGAACCTGCGGGTCTTCTGCGTCGCCGCACGTCATCGGAGCTTCAAGCTCGCCGCCGACGAGTTGTATCTGACACCATCCGCGGTCAGCCACCAGATGAAGGAGCTGGAAGCGGCGCTCGGCGTAGAGCTCTTCGTGCGCAAGTCGCGCGCCCTGGAGCTCACCACGGCGGGCGCCACCCTCCTCGAGGAGATCGAGCCGCTGCTCGTGGCGCTCGACCGCTCCGTCGCCCAGGTCGCCCGCCGCAGCGGCCGGCGGAGCCTGCGCATACTCCTGCCGCCCTTCTTCGCCACCGAGCTGTTCATTCCGCGGCTGAAGAGCTTCTGCGCCGAGCATCGCGAGATCGACATTCAAATCGACACCCGCGATCCACGGCCGTCCGTCCATCCGCCGACTGCGGACGTCTCGATCCTGCTCGCCGACGCGGAGCCGCAGGGAGTCCATGCCTCTCGCCTTTTTGCGCTATCGCTGACCGCCGTTTGCGCTCCCGAGCACGTTGGCGCGGTATCGCGCCTGGGCAGCGCGGTGCTGCGAGACATGCCTCTCATCGTTCACAAGCCGCGACCCTACGCCTGGACCAGTTGGGCGGAGCAAGTCGGTCTCGAGCCGCTCGAGCCCAGAAACGTGATCGAGCTCGATAACATGTATTCCGTGGCGCGTGCCGCCGAGCGCGGCGTCGGCATCGCACTCGTGCCATCGAGGCTATGCGAGCGCTCGTTCCGCTCCGGCTCGCTGGTGGCAATCTTCGCCACGGAGCTCGCCACCGCCGACACCTACTTCCTGGTGAGCCGCCGCAAGGACGCGGCAAGGCCCGAGATTCACGCTCTGGCGGAGTGGGCGCTGGCGCAATTCCGCGCCTCCGCCGAGTGTTCGCGTATTGACGCGGTATGCGCATGAGCAGCGCTCATCCTTCGCCGCAAATCTTTTCGTTTGTTGCGGCGCATCGCGCTTCCTATCCTGACACCATCGGATCCTATCCCAGTCAGGAGATCGAAGTCATGTCGTCACACACACGTAACACTCATCGTCCACACTCCGACCGACGCTCGCAGATCCTCGGCGCCACTCTCGCACTCGCGCTGGCGAGCGGCGCCGCGCTGGCTCAAGGATCGCATCGATTCGTGTTTACGGCCTACACCGATGTGGCTGGGGGCGCTGAGCTCGTAGCGGGACGCTACCGTGCCGCACTCGAGGAGTTGAGCGGCGACCCTGGCAGCATGGCCCTTGATCCATCGGCCGTCGATACCAACCGCTGCATCGCTTATTCGATGACCCTACAGTGGCAGAAAGCGCACGCGACATGCGACGCCGCGGTGCGCGCGGCGAGCACACAGCGGAATTTGCCCTCCGTATGGTGGCGCCAGTCGCATGAGTCCGGCGACGATTATCTCGCCCTTGCGTATGCCAACCGCGCCGTCCTGGAGTGGATGTCGAGCGATGAGGCGGCGGCCCGCAAGGACCTCGCTGAGGCGCGGGAGATAGCGCCGCAATCGGGGTTCGTAACACAGAACCTCGCCGCGCTCGAGACGCACGGTGAGGTGGCGCGGGCGAAGGCACAGAGCGAAGTGGCGCGGGCGGGTGCTCCGGTGCCGACGAGCTGACGGGTTAGTCAACGGGCGCGGGAGACGAGGCTGCCCTTGCCCCCCTCATGGGTGGCTTTCGTCTCCCGATGCCCACGGCCGGGAATCGGGAAGCGTCAGCCGCATCTCTGACACATCGCGCTCCTGGACTCGAAGCGCTAGCGCTGATTGGCGCGGCACCAAGTGCCCCGCTACTTCTTGCGACGCACCGTCGTGCACCGGCTTGCTTCGTCGGACCGCTTCTTCGCAGGCCGGGCATGAATGATCGCGCGCCGTCCACCGTGCCTGTCAACCCAAGGCGGACGATTCGAGTGTCTGCTATGCGGAAGCCTACAGTCAGGATTACGATGTAGTGGATCCGTCGTGTGGGATCCATTCCACCGTGAAGCCTTTGGTGCTTTAACTGGTGACGATTCGCTGCGCATTCTCCTGCGCGGACCCCAACCGCGTTGAGTCCCGCTATGCAATCCAGGCCGCGTTGCACAGCCGCTCGAGGAAGTCACCGCCATCAATCGCCCCGCGTTCGTCACTCGGTGCGAACTCGGTGATCGTCAGCCCGACGAGAGTACTGGAGGAAGCAACGCTACGCACAAGAGCAAGAGCATCCTGTTGCTTCAGCCTTCCGTCTGGATATGCGACATGCGGAAACTCGCCCGGATCAAGCGCATCAAGGTCGAAGTGGATATGTATAGCGCCCGACAACCTCTGACCCGGCTCGTACCACTTTAGGTCCCTCCTCCGCTGAAAGGACCAGTCCCCATCATCGCCAACGTGCGCAGACACATAGCGGAACTGCGCAGGTGACAAAGGCATCGCGAGCATGGTCTGTAGATCCGGGGGTGGCGAGCCCATGATTGCGGCGACTGGCATGCCGTGAAAGTTGCCGCTAGGCGTGGTTTCAACGGTATTCGCATCAAGATGCGCATCGATCCAGAGCACGGTGAGGCCTGGGTGTTTCCCGTGCAAATAGTCGATCACGGCGATGTCGCACGCGCAGTCCCCACCTGCGGTCAGGACACGCTTGGGCTGGTGCTGAATGAGGAGCGAGCGAGCCGATCGGAACTGTTCAAGGATCGCAGTCCAGCGATTGACCCCGCATCCGGCTTCGCCCGGTCCGGCATCAGGGACTTGTACGACTGGCCCGTATCGACGGCACACATCCGTCGCGGCCTCTGCCCCTTTGCGCAGATTTTCCCAACGACCCGACCCTTGCCACTGAGGATAGGACAGTACCAAATCAACTGCAGGCACGCCACGGTGTACCATTCACCCTTCCTCAGGAACCAGTTCTCCGACCAGACCATCGCATTCCGAGACAAAGTGGTTATTGTAGCGCCGTATTTGCTTCAGCTCACCCACATCCGAAGTATGGACGTGGCAACCGCCTTCCAGGCGGGATCGCAATAGAGCCAGCTCGCCGTCCACTGGCCCGCGAGGACCCACAGCGCGCCGATGACCCACGCGGGATGAATTCGCCGACGCGTCCACAGATCGTAGATTCCAATTCCCAGAATCAGGAGGTCGGTCGCGGCGAAGATCTGGACGTATGTCTCCCAGACACCGCTACCGAGCAGCGGATGGAGCAGAGGTTTTCCGATCGCGCGGTTGAAGGCGGCGGGCGTGAGGCTGAGCGTGGCCATCAGGATCAGGCGTTTGTGCGCCGATGGCCATTTTCGAGCGCTGATAGCAGCTATCACCAAGCCGCCAAACTCGATGACGTTGCTCCATTCGATCGCGAGGAACGGAGGCCGGCTCTGGGGAGTGCCGAGCGCGAGACTCTCGAACGTCAGAGCCGCCCAGAGGCCTGCGAGCACGACGGCGACAGCTAGCATTGCGCCACCGGTTCCAAGCTTGCGGTGCAACTGCACATTCCCGTTGCGGATCAGCAGCACCTGACTCGTCAGGAGCGCCAACCACGCAACGGAAACGGCTGCGTGCACATGCACGGCGATCGGGTATGGCGCCGCGTGCGTCCGCAAATGCCGGACGACATCCGGAACGAAGCCCGCAAACACCGCGAACCAGATCAGCGCCACATAGGCTAGGAAAAAATTATGGTCCGACGGATGGCGCGCGGGGAACGGCGTGAGCGGCCGCGGCAGAATCTCTGCGGTAGTTCTCGTGATCGCCACGGTCCCCCCAATCGGCTGTGCGCACACGGCAGTGTAGTTGAGTTTGGGCTGGGGACATCACCCATCGGCCGCTTCTCGTTGAGCCGATACGGGGCTAAAGCCTATTCTTGAACGTAACTATTGGCCCTCCCCTCCGCGTCCTACGCCTGGGACGGCGTCGAACCGCAAGCCGCGGCGGCTCCAGGAGGCCGCAGAATTCGCGCCATGCCCGGATTCGGAACGGCAGCGGTTTGCACCGGCATCGGGGACCTCGAACTTCGGACGCGCGTCCGAATCCGCCCGCCTCTGGTCAGTCCTCAATCCGCGGAGGTGTCGTTCCAGGCTCCCGCCGGTGGTGTATTGCGGACAGTCTCTTTCGTGGAGCCCGTTCTGGCCACCTTATCCGCATCGGCGATTCCTTTTTGGATGCCCTGGGGCTCATGCCCACGGGGGGAAGGCTCTACGACGGCAGTGCTTTCGTCGTCGTTCACGGGTATGTGCTTCTCGCCGATAACGGCCTTCCTGGCTTGGTCATGCTTCCGCTCCCGATTCTCTGCCACTGTCGTCTCCTTCCGCGTGTCGGTAACAAAAACGACGAGCATTCACCGTGCCCGACGAGGTCGTGAATCAGCCAAGAAAAGGCCGGGCCGCTGATTCGACACCACGTCGCAACCACGGTTTGTATGTTTCTCCCTAAAGCTTGGCCAACATAGTCTTCAATGCGAAGTGGCGATAGCTTTCCAGAGCGAGCGCCTCGAGCTCGGGCTCGTCGAGTACTTTGGAGATATCGAGCGCGATCCAGCCGTTGTGTCCCAGATACGGTGGGATCGTGTAACGCGAATCGTCCGTCATCAGCAGTTGCGCGTGGACACCGACCCAGAATACAGCACGCCAAACCCCATCGTAACAGTGTGCCCGCGCAAAGACCTTCTTCCCTGCACGCCATACCGGCTGACCAAATTGCAATCCCTCGGAAGTGGCCGGCAGAGCAAGGCAGATTTTCCGCATCTTCGTCAGAATGCGATTCCCGCGCGGTGTATTTTTCGGATCGACGTCTGCCACCGTTATCCTGCGTCTCGGCGCAGGTACCGACGGTGTCGCCTCGAGTTGGCTGCGCAATTTCTCCGGCGCCACGCGCTCATATGCGGCCCGCACAACCTGCACGATGCGTTTCCAAGCGAGTCCAGTATCCAGTCGCGCGCCGAGCCATCCCCTTGGTCCCACATACTGCGGGACGAAGAAGTGCTTTGACTCCGCGCGCACATAGGCGTCCTGCATACCTTCAGGGGTGTTCAACCACAACGCGATGCGACCATCCCCATGATGATTCACAGCATACGTCGCGAAAACCTTTCCACCCCGAACGCGATAATTGGGCATCCCGTGCGAAACAAACTCCTCGGCTTCCGGAAAAGCCAGGCACAGCCGCCGCACGGATATTGCGAGCTCGCTACTCAAATGTGAATGATCCTGTGCGGCCCAACTTCGTAGAGCAGAACCGGAGCTCCCGTCGAGAAGGGGTAGTAGCCTGGGTCGGTCCGCAACGCTCTGCATCCCGACCCGATACCAGGTGAGCTGACCCTGATGTGTCAGTTCCGCCGATGAATCGGCTTCGGGATCCGCGCCGGCTTGATCGGAGCTCTTGCCAGCGTGCTTGACGTTGTGGCAACTTGCGCCGCAGCCGCGACGCCAGTCTCCACAATCTCATCGGCCCTGACTCGGAACCTGACCGGCTGGGAGGCTATTCCAGCTCCCACCACGGTCAGCTCGTAACTGCCCGGCGTGACTGCGGAATTGAGCGTAAAGTCGACCGTCTCGGGTCTGTTGCCGCCGACGCTGACCGAGCTCCAATTCGTGGTGCGACAGTAGAACACGTTGCCGGTCGCCGGGTTCTCGAGGCGGACGATGGGGTAATTCTCGTTCATCTGATCGTCATCGCCATACGAAGCGCCGGCAGACTGACCGTTTAACTGCGTGCCACTCAGCCTGAACACTCCGTCGCCCTGGTAATCAATAGCGGAAATCGCCGGCCGCAGTGATGCAGGGGTCGACCCGTCCGGAGTATAGACGTAGAGCTGATTCGAGCTGTCGCTGAGCAGCAGTTGTCCCGTGGGCAGTATCAGCATTCGCGTGACAAACGCGCCTTCGGTCGGCAGCAACGAGCCTGCCGGACCGCGAATCGGAGTCATGGTTCCGGCATTTGGGTCGAAGTCGAAGAGCTGAGTCGGAGAGCTGAAAACGCCCCCGAGCACCAGCCCGATGTTCCCCTGGGTCTTCAGCGCCTTGATGGGTACCAGGTTGCCGCTGGAATCGAATGTACCGAGGGTAATGGATGTAGGGCTATCGACGCTGTAGATGACCGTGAATGGCGGTATGGCCGTATTCTTGCCGTTAGCTTGTGCAACGGTCCAAGTGGACTGCAGCCCGGCGGTAGTGGGAAGGCTCACCGAGGCAGACCCTGCTCTCGTGCGCGCATTCAGCGACACCGGGTTTGGACCCGGATCAGCCGTCAAATACACGTGCCCGGTCGGCAAGAGGGCAGCGGCAGCATCGTCCGCCCCGAACGAGGCGTTCGGGATCGTTCCGCCCGGGCCGGTGAGATCGGCGTGCATATCAGGTCCGGGCGCCCAGGTATTCGCCGAGGGCGTATAGAGAGCGGTATGCTGGTTGGCGCCGATGACGAGCGCACGGCCATCCAGGAGACGGAGGATCGGACCGAGCTCGAAACCGACTTCGGTATCGCTCAAGACGGGCAGTGTGCCGCGAGCCGTTCCATCCGCCGGGCTGATACTGGTCCAAATGCCGGCTGAAGGGTTGTATTCCTCCGCGAACCCGGTGTTCGTGGCTATGCTCTGAAACAGGTCGTAATTCAGAATCTGTCCGCGCGGAATAACCGCCCAGCCTTCTTCGTCGCTGGAGTCGTCATAAACCTTGGTCCCCGTCGGCGCAAACGTATCTTCCGCAATCGAGTACAGATAGGCTTGCGGACCGAGCAGATCGCCCGCCAGGATCTTGCCTCCGGGCACCAGGATCGAAGGATCATCGCCAAAGCAACTCGTGGCGTTCCCGGCGAACTGAACGACAGCCGGGCCGCTGGCCGTTGCCTGAGCCGACAGGGTCACGCTCGTTGAGGAGTTCACCCTGACAACGGTCGTGTTGGCCGGTATTCCCGGGCCTGCGACGGTCCACCCGGGCAGAATTCGAAAAGTCGAGTAGATCCCCTCGACGGCGGCGGAGCCCGTAGTCAGACTCACGCTGGAAGTGACGGGCACGACTCCGCAGCCGGCTTGCGGCGGATCACTGGCGGCTTCGGCCCAGGTATTGGTGAGCGGGTCATAGATTTCGGCTTGCGGACCCCAGTTCGGATCCTCAAATGGCCCGGTATATTCGCCGCCCATGACCCAGAGATTGCCGTTCTGCAATACCTGCGAGGCGAAGTAGAGTCTCGGCGTGATCATCTTGCCGAGTGTGACCCACTTTCCATTGACGTAACTGCCCTTGGCGTCGGGAGTCAATTTGACCCACGTCTGGATGTCGTCAAACGTATGCACCATGACCGACCCGTCAGTCATGAGAACCATGAGTTGAATGCTGCTGACCGATGGCCGGTTGACCAACGGAGTCCAACTCCCGGCGCTCGCAGCCGTTGCTTGACCGAGCAGAAGCGCGAGCGCAGCGGACGTTACTGCTTTCAGAGCGCGGTTCCAGAGCCGCTCGATGCGGCCCTTGACGGCTGTGTTCATTGACAGTCTCCTCCCAGATCCGCAGAGCCGGCCGCGCGCCCTCATCGTGACTTCATTGTAGGAACGAGGGAATGTGCCCGGAGAAAGCGCTGCGGGATTAGCGTGGTTGTGAGCGCAGTTAAGCACTCACTTTCAACGCTGTAAAGGGGAGCACCCTTGAGAGACGCCGTCATTCGCATCGCCGAAGCCGCGCTTGTATCACTCGGCATACCGGCGAATTACAGCCGCGCCTGGGGTTAGGCCTGTTAGTGGCGGAGATTCCGCCGCTGCATCGAGCCCCCGCGCGGCCCCGGGGAAGAGAAATTCCACCCTCTCCTCCCCAGAGCCGGCGGCGGCCCGCGCTCTACCGCCTGGCGGCACTTCAGAACGACCCGGAGCGGGTCGCAACATCCTCCTGGTGAATCAGCGTGGGGGTGAACTGCGCACCATAGAACCACACCACCGTTTGCAGATTATTGCTATCGGTCCAGAAGGCATGGAAGACATCGTCCGATCCCACGGCGATGTCGGTATAGTCACCGAAGAACCCGCCGCCAAAGCCATACTGCGTGTTGATGTGCTGAGTGGTGACCAGGCTGGAAGCCTTCGTGCTGAGATCGGCCACCACATAATCCAGCCGCGCATTGTCGACGTAGTTGCCCAGCATGTCGCAGGTGATCCGCCCTACCGGTGGGGGCGGCGCGCTGGCGCACGTCTGCCATGGCGAGACCACGTCCGCGATATAGGCCGAGACATACACTCTGCCGGAGGGGGAGGTCGCGATTGCCGGGAAGAGAGTGTCCGCCGCTCGCGCCGCGGGTGCATTCAGCGTCGAGCCATCCGGCTGCATGACGGGATAGCCAATTGCGGTACGGGTGGTCGCCGCAAACGCCGCCGTCGGACTACTCCATGTCGCGCCGCCGTCCGTCGACCTGCTGTACAGCACCGTTGCGTGGCAGCCGTTGTTCGTGGACCCAGGGCACAGCCCGCCCGTGTCGCTCAAGAGCGATGACCACGTGACGTAAGCCGTACCGTCGGGCGCGATTGCCGCTGACGGGTAGCTGTTGACCCGGAATTGGGTGTCGGCGACAGGAATGATGTCAGCCACCTGCGAGACTGCAACCGGCTTGCTCCAGGTGGCCCCGCCATCGCGGGACTTCACCACCCAGATGCTGTCGCGCGTGGCGAGCCGCGTTGCCCCGGTCCAGAATACGTACAGGGTGCCGTCAGGTCCGACGGTGGGATGTGATCCCTGCCCATAGAGGACGTTTCCGGAGATGAGCTTGGGGCTGCTGAATGTCTTGCCCCCATCGGTGGAGTACACGAACGAGATGGGCGATTGAACGTACGCGCCCGTGCCCGCCTGGAAAATGAACCGCGTCCACGTGACGTACACGCGATCGCGGAACGCGCTGGACGGACTCGCATCCACCGCAATCCATTCCTTGTCGTTGAGGGTACTGGGCGAAGTCGTCGGATTGATGAACGTCGGCGGCCCCCAGCTCAGCGCACCAGCGCCATCGAAGGTTCCGCGGTTTACCGCGACCGTGTTGGGCGGGCTGGTGCGGTCGAAACCGAGACCTGCATAGTAGACGTTGCCGCGGCTGTCGAAAGCGACGGCAGGATCACCGCCGGCATCGTAGATCCCGCCCGTGAGGCGCTCCACGCCGGGAATCTGCGTTCCCAAATGTGCGGGGTCCGTGCTCACGCAGCACCAATGTTGTCCCCCATCGTTCGAGAAATAGGTGCCCGAATAGCCATCGCCGAGTGCGCTGCAGGGCGTACCCGCGATGGTGCAGCTCCACGTCCGCGTGACGTAGTCATTCGCCCCCGCCACCACGCGCAACGCATTGTTGGGGTCTACGGCGATGGCCGTCTCGTTCTGCGGCGCTGCGGCGGTGTCCTGATTCACCGTCACGTCCGGTGCGAGGATCGAAGTGCCGTCGAGGGGACTCGACAGCACGAAGGTCGGCGTGATCACGCTCGATGCCGGAGCGGCGCTCTCGAGGCTTTCTTCCTCGATGAAGGCAGAGAAGCGAATCTGCAGGCCCGCGGTTCCGTGCACGGAAGCGACTTTGCCTGCCAACGTGTTGATATCGTAGGTCTTTGCCCAGGATGGGGCGGCACACAACATCGCGGCGGCACCGAGCACCGCCCAGGATTGCCTTGAGCTGAATTTCATCGGTAGCTCCTCATTCGTGTTTTGTACGGGGCCGGCTGCACGCTGGCTCGCCGGCTGCGCAGAAATGCGAGGATCCGAAAACACTACGTTATTCCCGGATGGCGGCTGATTCAAGGCACTTCTGCAGGCGCGTCAGCGAGTGCAAATTCGGCCCAGCCATCCGAGCCGCGTTGAAGGGGTCACACCCGAACGGCACAGGCCACGCCCCTGCTACCACTTTTCCGACAGATACCCTATAAAACGTGAGCTCAGTATCGGCAGGTTGAGAACGACCTCGCGGATTCCCACATAGGGACCATGGCTCAGCGCAACCTATTCCCGGCGAGCGACGCGGCGTTCGCTCGCGGATATGCGTATGAGCCGGATTTTCTCTCCGAGGCAGACGAAGAGGCGCTCATCGGCGAGATCGAGCGCCTGCCGCTGAAGCAGGCGGAGTACAGGCGCTATCTGGCCCACCGGCGCATCGTGAGCTACGGTGGACGATACGATTTCTCGGCGCAAAGGCTGCAGCCAGGCGAGCCGATCGCGCCTTTCCTTCATCCCCTGCGGGCCAGAGCCGCCGCGTGGGTCGGCTGGCCCGCGGACGATTTCACTCACGCGCTGATCGCGCAATACCCGCCAGGATCGCAGCTCGGCTGGCATCGCGACGTCCCGGACTTCGAGCTCGTGGTGGGCATATCCCTCGCGGGTCCCTGCCGCATGCGTTTCCGGCACTACCCTCCTCGCTTCCGCGAGAGGTCGATCGCGCTCGAGATCGAGCCCCGATCGATCTATCGGCTTCAGGACGAGGCGCGCTGGGGCTGGCAGCACAGCGTGCCTCCGGTGGCCGCCCTGCGCTACTCGATTACGTTTCGGACGTTGCGGAGGCAGCCCTAGCTCTGCAACCGCAGCCTCCGGGGAAGAGGCATCCTCCTCTTCCCCGGGGCGTGCCTCTGTTGGTTAGTGAGCCTTCATGTGTCCCTGACCATGACTGGTGCTGGCGCCTGCGGACTGAGCGATCGCAGACTGACCGTCTCCGGGCGAGACCAGCTGAAGCAGCAGATCGACCAGTCCAGGCGCCTGCGGCGTTCCCAGGCCGGTCGCTGCGTCCCATCCCGGTCCGGCGCTGAATCCGGGAATGCCGGCGAAGGAGTTGTTCCCGTCCGTGACGTCATGGTACGACTGTGATTCGTGTGGCGGTGCCTGGCCGATGTGATAAAGCGCTTTGTTGATGAAGCCGAGGTCCCTGCCATTCTTCTGATCGGCGATCGCCGTGATCGCCGACCATTGTGGCGAGCCGGCGCTCGTGCCGCCGAAGAGGAAGAACGCCACCGGCAGTCCGGGTATGTCGAGGAAAGTCAGCACGCCGTGTTCTACCGCGGCATTGTACGAGACGTCGGGAACCCCCAGCTGACCGTGCCCATGGAGCGTTCCCTTCTGATAAGAGGGCTCGGAGTACAACAGGCTGAAGCCGCCGCCGCCCGCTCCGATACCGGTCTCATTCCACACGATCTCGCCCTGATACGCGCCCGGGTCGGAAGTCGTGTAGTCGGCCGCATGCAGCTCGGTACCGCCGACGGCAGTGACCAGCGGGTCCACGGCCGGCGTGGAGACTGCCTGCGCGAGCGAGGAGCCGTCGCAAGTGGGCTGTCCGGAGCCATTGTCGCCCGAAGAGGCGAAGATCGTCATACCCTTGCGCGTGGCCTCGGCAAACACCTCGTGTTGCTGCGCGAGCAGGGTCGGGTCCATGCACGCCTCATTCTCGCCGAAGCTCTGTGAGATGACATCACCCAGATTGTTGTCCACCGCATACTTGGTGGCAGCCAGGATGTCGGCATCCTGATCCGATTTCGAGAGGACCAGCACGATGTTGGCCCCCGGCGCGATCGCATGGGACCACTCGACGTCGAGCGAGATCTCCTCAGCCCAGCCGAGCTGATCGTTACTGGAGGAATCGAAGGGCGTCAGGCCTTGCGGCGCGATCTGGGTGAACTGCGGGGCCGGCAGCCCATAGAAATTGTCGAACGTGCCCAGCTCCGTCTGGATGTTCGGGCTCTGGAACGCATCAATGATGACGATGGTCCTTCCGCTCCCGTCCCAGCCCGCGTTGATCAGCGAGTCAGTGCCATAGGCATGGCGGATCTCGAACGGGTCGTAGCAGTTCACGCCCGGAACCTTTCCGACCTGACACGTGAAGAGACGAAAAGAGTTCGATGCAACCTGGTCGGATGCGACTGCAGCCGGACCCAACACCAATGCAGGTTTCGCAATTGCGCCTGCGTGCACCGTGCCAGCCGGCAGCGACCCGGCACAGATGCCGCAGGCAATCGCCGCCGTAGGCAGGAGTGTGTAAAGACTCTTGCAGCGTTTCATCATTTGCTCCCCTAATCGAATCGAGCTGAGCGCTTCGCCGCGCATTTCGGGCTCGTCGGAATCGTTGAACTTCATGATCAGCCCGGGCGCTCATGCGCCAGGGCATCGTGTGGCAACTGCTCCCTTCGAACAGAGGCCACCCGCGGAACGGCGTTCCTCCCCAGTAATTTTTATGCGTTACCTGTACGCGAGGCGCCATGAATTGTCAACGAAGGCGATTTTACATAAAAAGTCAATGCCCTATCCCCGGCCTCCGGGCGCCGCACGAAATTTCCCGAAGAGGGTTGGTTTGCCCCGGGCTGCCGGGAAGAGCGTGGACAGGAATGAAGGGCACGCGGTTGCGTTACCTGCGACGGAACGAAATTTGTCGCTGGCCGCAGGGGAATTAACGCATAGAATGGGAAGGCTTCATTGCAATCTCCGGGAGGGGCGGCGATGCGCATTGCCAGCGTGGGTCATGCGGTCTTTGCAGCGACCTTCATCGTGCTCGGCATCCAGGGTCTGATCCCGGGTGATTTCGCCCGAATACTCGCCGAGCTGCCGAAAGATATCCCGTTCCGCGAGGTGATGGTGGTGCTGGTGTATCTGCGCCCCTTCGTCTACCTGGCTTGTGGCCTCGGCCTCTTCTGGCCGCGTGGCCGCGGCGCCGCAGCCCGGCTGCTGGTCGCATTTCTCCTATTGTGGATGCTGTCGTTCAAGGTCCCATTCATCGTCCGCTCGCCCACCGTCGAAGTCTATTACCAGAGCTGGGGTGAGACCGCGGTGTTGGTTGCGGGCGCCTGGGTGTTGTATGCCTGGTTCGCCCCGGCCTGGGACCGGGAGCGGCTCGCCTTCGCGACCGGGGAGACCGGGGTACGCAGCGCGAGGATCCTCTACGCCCTCGCCCTGATCGCCTTCGGCCTGTCCCACTTCGCCTATCTCGGCAACACCGCACCGCTCGTGCCGGCCTGGCTGCCATGGCATGTCTTCTGGGCGTATTTCACCGGCTCCACGTACCTCCTTGCGGCTTTGGCCATACTGATTGGCGTCTACGCCCGGCTGGCGGCCGCACTTTCGGCGTGGCAGATGGGCCTCTTCACGCTGCTGGTTTGGACGCCTCTCATGTTTGCGGGCACCATGACCGCCGGGCAACGCGGCGAGTTCATCGTGTCCTGGATGTTGACCACGGCAGCCTGGGTGCTGACGGATTCCTACCGCGGAGTGCCCTGGCTCGCTGCGCGCCAGCCCGCGAGCGCCAGCGTTGCAGCGGAGCGAGCGGCCTAGCTCCGCCTCGCGCTCGTTCAACTTCCCGCTCTCCACGCCGCCGGCCTGGAACGGCCTTTGCTTGAGCCCCGGTCAAGTGATCCATCGGCCTAGGCGATCCGCAGCCCAGAGGGGGAAGCGTTCGCCTCATGAACGGGAACAACAGGAGTGCCTACATGCGCAAACCGAGCTCATCCTCCAAGTACGTGATAGCCGCGCTGGTGGCTGCGACTTTCGGCCTGACGAGCGGCACGGCAATGGCGCAGACGCCATCGCAGGGCGATCAGAGCAATTCCGCGGCAAGCCATAAACCCGCGAGCAAGAAGAGCGTCCGGGAGTTGACTTCCCAGGTGAAGCAGCAGAACGAGCAGATGCGGCAGACCACGAGCAAGCTGAATCATGCGACCGCGCAGCTCAAAGAGACCACCCATCGCATGAACCAGGCGCGAACGAAGGAGATGCGAGTCGCGAGCGCCGAGCACAGGGTCAAGAAGGGAGCGCGCCACGAGCGCAGCCACATGCACGCCCGCACGCACCATCCCGCGAATACGACGCCGCCGCCTCGCTAGCTCAACAGCGCGGCTCCAACAGTGCGGCGGCCGCTCCAGCCTCGAGCGGAGCGGCCGCCGCCGCGTCAACGATCAGGCTGCCGCGCACTGCTCCTGCTGCTCATCGAACACCTCGATGAGCTCGCACGTGCCGTCGCCTGCGAGCTGCAGAAACTTCTGCACCTCACGCGCCAGCTCCTCACGCGAGCTCGCGCGTAGCAGCGCATAACCAGCGGCAGGCATCAGGCTCGAGCCGGCCACCGGCCCTTCCTCGACCGTCACGCGGCCCTGCCGACGAGCGATTTTCATCGCCGTGTTGCGTGACTTGATGCCCCCGGTCGTGACGAGAACACCGGCCTTGGACATGGTCTCGATCAGCCGGCCCATCTCGGCCATGTGCTCGGCAGAGGGCGGTCCGCTCGGCGGAACGGCGGGGGTGAAGAGCGAAAGAAAAAGCATGTTGAGTCTCCTGTCGCAGGGAAGAAGCGTGTGTCTCGACCATTTACCGAATGGCCGCGGGCGCATTCGACAGCCGTCCGCGACTAATTTCATGCAACCCTGGAGTTGCGTTTTCAGGGAAACGGCGCATAATCGGCTATACGCAACCTTTTGGTTGCATACAGGAGAGCACGGATGAATCAATCTTCCGAGACCGACCGCATCGAGCGTAGCGTCATCATCAATGCACCGCGGGAGCGGGTCTGGCGCGCGCTCTCCGATCCCCAGGAGTTCGGCACCTGGTTCGGCGTCAATCTCGCCGGCCAGACCTTCTCGCCCGGACGGACCACGCGCGGACCGATCGCGATCAAGGGATACGAGCACATCACCTGGGAAGCTCGCATCGATCGGATCGAGCCACCGAATCTGCTGTCCTTCCGCTGGCATCCCTATGCCATCGATCCCAACACCGATTACACCAAGGAGGAGCCGACGCTGGTCACCTTCACGCTCGAGGACGCGCCGGGAAATGCCACCATGCTCACGGTAGTCGAATCCGGGTTCGACAAGGTGCCGCCGAGCCGCCGTCTGGAGGCTTTTCGGATGAACAGCCGTGGCTGGAGCACCCAGATGGAGAACATCGTTCGCCATGTCACCCCGTAAGACGGCAGCCACGGCCACTGGCGATCACGCTGCCACTCTGCCCGCCCTCATTCGCTCCAATGCAGCGCTCGCGAGCGTCTTCGCCGCGTTAGGTGACCCGACGCGGCTGAAGCTGGTCGTCGTGTTGTGCGCTGGAGGCGCTTTCTCGATCGCTCAGCTCACCGCGAATACCGACATCAGCCGGCAAGCAGTGACGAAGCATCTGCGAGTGCTTGCTGAGGCGGGCGTGGTACGTGACATGAAAGCCGGACGCGAGCGGCTCTGGCAGCTCGACCCCGCGCAGATCGATGAGGCGAAACGGACGCTCGACATCATCGGCCGGCAGTGGGAAGTCGCCCTTGGCAGACTCAAGGCCTTCGCGGAAGCGACATGAGCGCAGCCCGAAAGCACTGGATGAGCGGCCCCAGGGATGAGGCCGCGCAAAGCGCCGTAGGCGACTTTGAGCCGATCAAACGCTGATCGGCAGCTTCCGGATCCGCTTGCCCGTTGCGACGTAGAGAGCATTGCCGAGCGCCGGCAACACCGGCGGCAAGGGCGGCTCGCCGAGCCCGGTCGGGGGGTTGTCGGTGATGCGGAAGTGCACTTCCACGGGCGGCGCCTCTCTCATCCGCAGCAGGCCGAAGGTGTTGAAATTCTCCTGCACCACTCTGCCGCCCTCGATGGTGATCGCCTGGTGAAGCGCGGCGCCCAGTCCATCGAGTATCGCGCCTTGGGCCTGGTTGTACGCGCCGGCGGGGTTGATGATCTGCCGGCCGACATCGCCTGCCGCCCAGATCTTGTGGACCTTGGGGGTACCATCCGGTGCGACGCTTGCCTTGACGACCTCGGCGAAGTAGCCGTAGTGACTATAGTAGAACGCGAGCCCCATGCCCGTACCGCGCGGCAACTCCTTGCGACTGCGCCACCCGGACTTCTCGGCAACCAGCTCGAGGACCCCACGCGCCCGCCCGGTGTCAAACGGCGGCTGCGGGCGGCCCCGACGCGAAGGCAGCGGTATGACGCGCGGCGGACCGTAGAGGTCGAGACGGAAATCGAGCGGATCGCGCCCCGCGGCATGCGCCAGCTCGTCGATGAAGGACTCGAAGGCGAAGGCGAGCGCGTTGCCGCCCGGATTGCGCAGCGGACCGGTCGGGACACCGAGCTCGATCAGCGACTGTCCGTACTCCAGGCTCGGAACGAAGCCGGCCGGGAAATGCTCCGGGGATAGATCGGCCGATCGGGCGACAGTATCCCCCTGGCCGAAAGTAACGAAATGATCGCGGAAGGCGTCGAGCCGGCCTTCGGCCGTGAGTCCTGCCTTGAAGTAGTGGAAACCGCCGGGCCGATACGCATCGTGCTGAATGTCCTGGCGCCGGTTCCAGAGAAGCTTCACCGGCCGCCCGGCCATCTTCGAGATCATGGCTGCCTCGACCACGTAGTCGCCCTGGAGCCGCCGCCCGAATCCGCCGCCCACGCGCGTCATGTGCACCGTGATCCTGCTCGCGCTTACTCCGAGCGCTTGGGCCACCAGCTCGCTCCCCCTGCTGGGGTCTTGCGTTGGCGCCCAGATCTCGACGCTGCCGTCGCGCTTGTAGTGTGCCGTGCAGTTCTGTGGCTCGAGGTCCACATGCGCCAGGAACGGATACGCGTACGCGGCTTCCAACACCTTGTGCGCGTGAGCCAACGCCTTGTCGACATGCCCATCGCTGCGGATGACGGACTGCGGCTTCTGCTGCGAAAGCTCCGCGGCCTGCCGCTCGAACTCCGCCGTGCTCTGCTTGGGATCGGACGACCGATCCCAGACGACGCGCAGCTTCTCGAGCGCCTTTTGCGCCTGCCACCAGCTGTCGGCGAGGATGGCTACACCGTCGACGAGGCCTATCTCGAAGACGGCCTGCGGATCCGTCCCGTGTACGATGAAGGCGTCACGTACGCCAGGCATCGCCTTGACGGCGGCGAGGTTGGCGCTCACCACCTTGCCGCCAAACACAGGCGCCTTCTCGTAAGTGGCATACACCATGCCAGGCAGCACCGTGTCGATCCCGAAGAGCGGCTCGCCGTCGAGGACCCGCGCGCTGTCGACCCCGCCGGTGAATTTGCCGATGATCCGATAGTCCTTCGGATCCTTCAGAGCCACCGCCTGCAGGTCAGGAGCAGGAAGGGCCGCGGCCTTGGCGGCGAGCGCGCCGTAGCTCAGCGTACGGCCGCTCGGCCTGTGACGCACGATCCCCTGGCGGGTCTCGCACTCGGCCGCCGGCGCTTCCCAGGTCTTCGCCGCAGCGGCAATGAGCATTTGCCGGCCGGCAGCACCCACGCGCCGCATCGGCTCCCAGTTGAGGGGCGTCGACATGCTGCCGCCGGCGAACTGCTCACCGTAGATCGGATTCAGCAGGGCTTCCTCGGTCCGCACCTTCGACCAGTCGGCATCGAGCTCCTCGGCGATCAACATCGGCAGAGTCGTCTTCATGCCCTGCCCGATCTCGGGATTCTTGGCGACGATCGTGACGATGCCGTTGGGCGCGATCGTGATGAAGGGGTTGAGCTCCGCCCCGGCATCCGCGCCCAGGCTGACTGGCTGGCTCGCGCTCGGCGTGCACCCTACGTTCAGCGTGAGGAGCAGTCCGCCGCCTGCGGCGAGGCCGGTAGTCAGGAAGGCGCGCCGCGAGAGTTGAGTCGCCGCTACGGGCTCACCGGCGGCGCGAGCGCTCTCTTTCGGCTCGTGAGCATTGAGGCTCGCCATGTCATACCTCCCTCGTGTCGGCCGCCGACAGCCCGGCGGCCTGCTTGATGGCAGCGCGGATCCGGGTGTAGGTCGCGCAGCGGCAAAGGTTGCCGCTCATCGCCGAGTCGATGTCCTGATCGGTCGGTTTGGGTTTTTGCGAGAGCAGCGCCGTCGCCGCCATCACCTGGCCCGACTGGCAGTAACCGCACTGCATGACATCCAGTGCGAGCCAGGCAGTCTTGACCCGCTTGCCGACTTCGGAGTCGCCGATGCCCTCGATCGTGACCACCGAGGCATCGCCGACCCGCGACACCGGTGTGATGCACGACCGGGTGGGTACGCCGTCCAGGTGCACCGTACAGGCGCCGCAAAGCGACATGCCGCAGCCGAACTTCGTCCCTTTGAGGTCGAGCGCATCGCGCAGCACCCAGAGAAGCGGCGTGTCCGGGTCGACATCGACGAGGCGCTTTTTGCCGTTCACCGTGATCGTAAAGGCCATGTGCGGCTCCCTTTCGGTGGCAAGCAGGGACGACAGGGGTCGATTCTACTGCCGCACACTCATGCTCGCAGCAGGGACCGGTCTTGCCGGGGACACTATCTGCCGCGTCCTAGCTCGGCAATCCACGGGAGCGCACGTAGAGGCTGAGGTACTTGCGGCGGACGTAACTCGACTCCACGAGCGCGAACACGAGCCCGCGCCAGCCATCGAGAAAGCCGAGCCGCAGCAGGTAGCCGCGCACGAACCGCCATAGCGGGTTGAGCAGCACCTTGGCCAGCCCGCATCGCTTGCCGCTCTCGTAGAGCGCCTGCCCCATGAGATCGGCATAGCGCTGCATGCGGCTCAGGTGGTCCGTGAGACTGCGGTAGGCATAATGCTCGAGGTGACCGTGCAACCGGCCGAGGCGCCCCTGAACGCGGGTGTTTTCGTGGATCTCGCGGCCGACCCAACCGCCGCGCCGCCGGTCGAAGAGCCGGACCAGCCGGTCCGGGTAGGCATTGCCGTGACGCAGAAACCTGCCGAAGTAGTCGGTGATCCGGGGCACCGACCAGCCCGCAAAATCCCCGAAGCCGCACTGGCGCCAGCCTTCGATCTCAGCGCGCAGCTCATCGCTCACCCTCTCGTCGGCATCCAGACAAAGCACCCAGTCGTGGTGAGCCGCCTCGACCGCGAACTGTTTCTGCGAGCGATATCCCGGCCAGTCCCGCTCGATCACTCGTGCGCCGCGCGCTGCGGCCTGCTCTCGGGTGGCGTCAGTCGAATGTGAGTCGACGACGATCACCTCGTCGCAGAAACCGACCGATCGCACGCAGTCGTCGATCCGGTCGGCCTCGTTGTAAGTGATGATGCAGGCCGAAAGGCCCGTGCGAGTGGCCACGCCGAGCTCGCCTCCGTCGCGATGGGCGGGATTGCCCGGGGCAGAGTTTATCTGCCGCGGAGGAATTTGACTCGCTCAGCCCCGCCGTGCGTGAAATCCGCGCCACAGCTCCAACCCCTCGAGCGAGCCCGAGCGGATGTCGGCGATGAGCCGGCGGGTCCAGTCGAGCTCCGCCGCCTCGAGCGCCCAGCGGTACTCGGCCTCGATCGTAAAGAGGCGGGGGAAGCTGCGCTTGGCGAGGAGCTCGCGTACCGACTGCGATTGTGCTGCCCGGACCTCGAGCGCCTGACAGCGCTGCTCGAGCAGCGTCACGGCATCCTCGGGCGGCAACACCGGCAGCAGCGACAGCCCCGCCTCGAAGCGGGTGTACTCCTTGGCCGGACGGCTGAGGAGCTCGCTCAGCCAGTCGATGAGCTCGAGACGCCCCGCGTCGGTGATGCAGTAGACGGTTCGCTCCGGCCGGTGACCCTCGCGCGCGGTCTCCTGCTCGGCGATGAGCTCGTGCTTCTTCAGCGACTCCACGACTGCATAGAGCGACCCGTAGTTGAGCTTGATGCTCTCGTCCTTGTGCCGCTCGCGCATGGTGCTGGCCATCTCGTAAGGATGCATCGGCCGCTCGTAGAGACAGGCGAGCACCGCCAGGGCAAGCGGGTTCGAGACCTTGCGCTTGCTCATGCCGCCGCCCCTCGGGCGCCACGCCCCCACGCGGTGGGGCACCGCAGACTCTCGGCCGTGCGGCACAACACGCGAGCGAGTACGTCCGTCAGAACGTCGGCGGGTGAGCTCAATGACCCTTGCGAGCGCCACGCGATGAAGCCGTCGGGACGCAGGAGAACGGCACCCGAGTCGCCCACTCCGAACGCGGACTGCCATCGCCGCTCGACATCGATCAGATCCGCCCCGAGACGATAAGTGACGAGCGGAGCCGCCGCCGGCGATGCCGCCGCCATTGCGGCCCGCGCCCAAGCGCTCGCCCCGGGACCGCAGAGCAGGACCAGCTCCCGGCCCATGAGGTCGAGAGAAGAGATTCTCGCGCCGCGGTGCACCAGCGGTATGTGAGGCGCGCGCGTTCCGGGCCGCCCGCTCGGTGCGAAGGGGCTCTCTGCCGGCGCACCATCGTCAGGCGCTTCCGTGAGGATGGCAGAGGAGCGATAGCGATAGCCGAAAGCGACGCTCATGTAGTCGGGTATCGGGGAGCCTGAGGATTCCAACACATGCCGCGCCACCTCGGCCCGATCCGGGCGCATGCGCTCCACGTAATTGGCGAGCTGCCGCGCGACGGTCATCTCGGCGACCGGCTGGCGCTCGGCGGAGTAAGTATCGAGTAGCGCGGGATTCGCATCGCCCCGCAGGACCAAGGCGAGCTTCCAGGCGATGTCGTAGGCGTCCTGAATGGCAGTCTGGCCCCCGAGCCCGCCCGTGGGCGGCATCGTGTGTGCCGCATCGCCGGCGAGAAACACCCGTCCGCGCGCGAGCTGATCCGCCACCTGTGAGGCGAACTCGAAGGTCTGTACCTCGAGGATCCGCGCCTCGAAGTCAGGCACACCGACTACCTCACGGACGATCTGCAGCGCTCGCTCGCGATCGAAATCATCCGGGGATTCGCGGGACGGATCGTACTCCATGCCCGCAACGGCGGTCTGCGGATCATCACCGTTGACGAAGAAGCCTGTGAAGCGCGGATTCTGCAGGTAGTAGAGCGCGAAGCGGCGCTCACCGATGAGGCTGTCGATGTCACCCTCGAACACTATGGCGACGTTATGGGAGAGAGTGCCGTAACCATGCGTACCGATGCCGAGCCACTCGCGAATCCGGCTGCGATGGCCGTCGGCGCCTACCAGATACTGAGCCTTCACGAGCGACTCCTCCCCGCTCGTCAGATCGCGCACGCGCGCCGTGACGCCTTGGGGGTCCTGCTCGAGCGAGACCAGCTCCGTGGAATAGCGCACCTCAGCACCGAGCGCCTCTGCGTGACGACGCAGGATCGGCTCGATCCGGTCCTGGCCCGCCATGCTGGGTACCGCCGGGCTCAGCCGGCTCAGGTCGAAGTCAGCACCGGCACGCGCGCCGGCGCGAGGCAGCAGAGTCTGAAGCTCCCTCCCCGTGACGGATTCCGCGATGTGAATGGTGAAGTCCTCGAACGAGTGCCCCCCGGCGGCGACCAGGTCGGACTCGAGTCCCGCAACACGCAGGAGCTCCATACTCCGCAGGTTCACGCTGCGAGCTCGTGGGTTTCGCAGCGTCCCGGCATGACGCTCGACGAGCAGTGTGGGTATTCCGCGCCAAGCAAGCGTCACGGCGGCCGTCAGGCCCGCAAGGCCGCTGCCGACGATGAGTACGGGAATCTCGCGGGTCTTCACGGTGACTGCTCCTCTCAGAGTGACCGCAACAGAATATCCTGATTGGAATATACGAACAAGAATTACTTCGGGAGGGGCTTCCGGCGGTTCTTCAGGCCTTGCTGCGGGGCCCCATGAGCTCTGCGATCAGGCGCGAGGGCCGCGCTTCGCGCCCAAGCTGCTCATAGGTGCACTGGTGCGGCGCTTTGTCCGGACGCCACCGCAGCAGCCGGGTACCGTGGCGAAACCGTTGGCCGGTGACCTGGTCGTAGCAGACCTCCACCACCAGCTCCGCACGCAGCGGACACCACTCTCCCGACCGCTCGGTGCTCCAGCGGCTCGGGCCGCCAGGCGCATTCCCGGTGAATCCGGCGCCACCGTGCAATTTCCGCAGCCGTGTGGTGAGTGCTTTGCGCTCGCGCGCCGGAATCGATGCGGTGAACCCGACGTGATCGAGGAGTCCATCTTCGTTGAAGAGCCCGAGGAGCAGGGAGCCCACCTCATTGCTGTGGGTCCCCAGCCGATAGCCGCCCACGACACAATCCGCGGTTCGCAGCCGTTTGACTTTCAACATGGCGCGCTCCCCCGGCACATAAGGGCCGTCAACCCGCTTGGCGACGACACCATCGAGCGCGCCGCCAGCCCGCTCGAGCCATTTCCGCGCTCGTTTGACCTCGCGCGTGTAAGGCGTCAGGACGAAGTGCCGGGCAGGCGCCGTGATCGACTCGGCCAAGAACCGCTCGAGCGTGGCGCGCCGCTCGTGCAGGGGACGATCCAACTGACTGACACCACTCGGGCCGAAGGGCATGTCGAACAGCACGAGGGTTGCCGGTGTCGCGGCGGAGAGCTTGGCGATGCGGCTCGCCGCCGGATGCAGGCGCATCTGCAGCGCCTCGAACGACAAGGTCTCGCCGCGCGGGATGACGAGCTCGCCGTCCAGGACGAAGCGCTGTGCTTCGAGCGCCGCCACGGCAGCCACCACCTCGGGAAAGTAACGCGACAGACTCTTGCCCGAGCGCGCCTGCAGCTCGATGCGCGCGCCATCGCGCAGCGCGAGACAGCGAAAACCGTCCCATTTCGGCTCGTACTGCCAACCCTCATCGCTCGGCAGCGCCGCGACGAGCCGCGCCTCCATCGGCTCGAGGCTGCGTGGAATAACGGCGGACCGGCTCTTGGTTGCTGCCATCGCACTTGCGAGCGAGGCGCAGTTGCCTCGCGGATCGCGTCGCGCAAGAACCGGTCCCGCCCTCCTCCTCCTCGAGGGTCAGGGCTGCCCTGCGCCGCGGAGCTCTTCCACCAGCACCCGCATGTTCTCCGAGTAGTCGATGGGCACGGTGATGAGGTGCATACCGCCGCCTGCGAACGCTGCCTCGAGCGCCGGCGCCAGACCCTCGGCACTTTCCACGCGGCTGCCGGGAATGCCGTACGCGCGCGCGAGCGCGACGAAATCGGGATTGCCGAAGCTCATGCCGAAATCGGCAAAGCCGTCGACCGCCTGCTTCCAGCGGATCATGCCGTAGGCATCATCCTGCAGGATCAGCACGACGAGATTCAGTCCGAGACGTACCGCCGTCTCGAGCTCCTGCGAGCTCATCATGAAACCGCCGTCGCCGCATACGGCGAGAACGCGCCGCTGCGGGTGGAGCATCGAGGCCATCATCGCCGAGGGCAGCCCCGCTCCCATGGTCGCGAGCGCATTGTCGAGCAGCAGTGTGTTGGCAACTCGCGTGCGATAGTTGCGGGCGAACCAGATCTTGTACATGCCATTGTCGAGACAGACGATGCCGTCCTCCGGCATCACCTGCCGCACATCGTGGACGATGCGCTGCGGTGTCAGGGGATAACGGCTCTCCTGCGCCCGCTCGGCGATGCGCGCGACAATCTCCTGGCGTAGCGCGAGCAGCGCACCGGCTCTGGGCAGCTTCCCCTCGAGGCGGTCGGCGAGCAGCGCGAGGCTGGGCCCGATGTCGCCGATCAGCTCGGCGTGCGGGAAGTACACCTCCTCGACGGTCGCCGGCAGATAGCCGACGTGCAGGACCTTCGGCCCCTTCGGGCCCATGAGGAAGGGGGGCTTCTCGACCGTATCGTGTCCGATCGAGATGATGAGGTCGGCGCGATCGATCGCCCTGTGGATGTGGTCGCGCTCGGAAAGGGCCGCCGTGCCCATGTAGAGCCCCGATCCCCCCGCGACGGAGCCCTTGCCCATCTGGGTGTTGAAGAATGGAATCTGTACACGCCTCACGAACGCCGACAGAGCCTCTGCCAGGCGCGGACGACTCGCGGCCGCTCCGAGCATCACCAGCGGCCGCTCTGCAGCCCGCACGAGCTCCGCGGCGCGTTCGAGCGATGCCGGAGGGGCGATCGGCAGCGCCGTTGGCAGCGGAGGCACGAGCGGCATATCAGGCGCCTCCTCCGCAGCGATGTCCTCCGGCAGCTCGAGATGCACCGGGCCCGGCCGCTCCTGCTGCGCCATGCGGAAGGCCTCGCGCACGGTCGTTGGAATCGTCGCCGTGCCGACGATCCGCTGCGCCAGCTTGGTGAGCGGCACCATCGTCGAAACTATGTCGACGATCTGAAAGCGTGCCTGCTTGCGGCTCAGGATGCCTTTCTGGCCGGTCAACATGACCATCGGCATCGCGCCGAGCTGCGCATACGCCGCACCGGTCGTGAGGTTGAGGGCGCCGGGACCGAGCGTCGTGAGACAAACCCCCGCCTGTCCCATCAGCCTGCCATGCGTCGCCGCCATGAACGCCGCCGCCTGCTCGTGGCGTGTCAACACCAACTCGATGCCCGAGCGGCGCAGCGCCTCGACGACATCCAGGTTCTCCTCGCCCGGGACGCCGAAAATGCGCTTCACGCCCTCGTTCTCGAGAGCCGCCACCAGGAGCTGTGCGCCGTTCATCGGATGCTCACCTCAACTTCGCGCGAACAGGCGATCCGCGACGAACGGATTGCCCCTGCGCTCGGCGCCGAAGGTCGACATGGGCCCGTGCCCCGGCACGAAGCGCACATCATCGCCGAGCGGAAAGAGCCGCTCACGGATCGAGCGGATGAGAGTCTCATGATTGCCGCGCGGGAAGTCGGTGCGGCCGATGGAGCCGGCAAAGAGCACATCACCCACCCATGCGCAGCGCTCTGCCGGGTGAAAGAACACCACGTGCCCGGGCGTATGCCCCGGACAGTGCAGCACCTCCAGGCTCTGGCCGCCCACGGTCACCCGGTCACCGTGCTCGAGCCACCGATCCGGCTCGAAGGATTCAGCGGGCGGAAAGCCGAACTGCGCGGTCAGCTCGGGCAGCGCCTCGATCCAGAACCTGTCCTCCCGCTGCGGTCCCTCGACCGGAAGCGCCCGCGCACGCGCGAGATCCAGGGTCGCTGCGCAGTGATCGAGATGCGCGTGCGTGAGGAGGATTTTCTCGAGAGTGAGTCCGCGTCCGTCCGCCTCGGCGAGCACCCGATCGAGATCACCGCCCGGGTCGATCACCGCGCCACGACGGCTCTGCTCGTCCCAGACTAAAGAGCAGTTCTGTTGGAATGGCGTGACCGGGATGATGACGGCGCGGATCATCCCGGGACGATGCCCCAGCAGAACGGATCCGCCGGGTCGAGGCGAAGCACCGCTTCCGCGGTCACGTACGCCCGCCCGGTGATGGTGGGCACCACTTCACCCTTGCCGCGATCCAGCCAGCGAAAGCGGCCGGTGAAGCTGCTGCCGATGAGACTCTCCTGCACCCACGGCTCGCCCTCCGCGAGCTTCCCGTCGGCCGCGAGACAGGCGAGTTTCGCGCTCGTCCCCGTGCCGCAGGGAGAGCGGTCGTAGGCGCCTCCCGGGCAGAGCACGAAATTGCGGCTGCTCGCCTGCGCGAGCGTCGGTGCGCCGAAGAGCTCCACGTGGTCGACCTCGGGGAAGCCCTGCTCGTTGACGGCACGGCGCACGCGCGTGGAAAAGGCCGTCAGAGTCTCGAGATTGGCGAGGTCGACCTGGAGTGATCCCGCCTCCATGAGGAAGAACCAGTTGCCGCCCCAGGCCACATCACCGCGAACCTCCCCGATGCCGGGGACCGAAACGCACACCTGCTTCGCCTTGCGAAAGCTCGCGATGTTGATCACGTCGATGCGGCCGTCGGCGTGCAGGCGTGCATCGACAGGCCCGACGGGAGTATCGATGCGCAGCGGTCCGGGCGCACAGCGGCCGACATGCGCGAGCGAGGCCACGAGGCCGATCGTGCCGTGGCCGCACATGCCGAGATAGCCGACGTTGTTGAAGAAGATCACCCCCGCCTGACAATCCGGCCGGTGCGGCCGGCAGAGCAGCGCGCCCACGAGAGTATCGGAGCCACGCGGCTCGTTGACGATGGCGCGGCGGTAGGCGTCGTGCTGCTGCCGGAACCGCTGCAACCGCTCCGCCAGCGGCCCCTCTCCAAGGTGTGGTCCCCCTTCCATCACGAGCCGCGTCGGCTCGCCCTCGGTGTGCGAGTCGATGACGCGAATGGCGTCTTGGAGCCGAGCTGTCGTCGTCATCCGGATCTTCAGTCCAGGCCGCGGTGATACGCGTATCCTAGACTGAATTCCGGTGCGCTTCCTCCTGCTTTAGGGGCCCGGGCGGCAATCAGTTCGGCGGGCCCCGATCGTCGTCGCTGTCCGAGTACCGGCTCGGCGGCCCGGCGCCGCCCATGTTGTCCTCGACGTCGAGGTAGGCCTGGGTCACCGAATGCAGATCGCGCCTGGCCTCACGGTCATCCGAGCGCTCGACGTCATCGCGCAACGCGTGATAGCTGCGCGAGAGCTCCTGGAAGGCCTCTCTCACGTCGCGATTGTCCGCACCCTCGTCCTGGTCCTCGACCGTGCGGCGAAACTCGTGCGCGCGATCCGCGAAGTCCCGAGCATCCTCGGTGTAGCTCGTATTCTCGGCATAGCCGCGTGGCGCCTCCGCGCTATCCTGCGCAAACGCCTGGGCGTTCCGATCGAGGCGGTCCGCAGAGGTGTCGAGGCCCCCGTGCGTCGTCACACAGCCGGCGAGGGCCACGGCCATGAGCGGGGCCGTGAGCCACCCGACCTGTCGCGCTGTCGTCATAAGCTCCTCCTCGGCCCTTCGGGGCCGCCAATGGCACATGTCAGGCCAACGCCTCGCCGGGCGCGCCGGTTCCCTCCCGGGAAGTTCCCTGTCAGTGCCTGGCAACAGGCCGCGGCGGCGCCGCAGCTTCCTCCGTGATGGGCAGAGTGATGTAACTGCCGCGCAGCAAGCTGAGCTTGACCGGTACGCGTCCCGATGCAATCGAGTCACCGCTCACGACCCTGCCCGACCCGTAGTTGATTTCCCGGTTCGGGCGTTTGCTCACTCTCAACACCATCACCAGCCGGGCTCCCGACTCCATGCGCACTGCCGTGATGCGCGCGCTGGTGAAGCTCAGCCACTGCGCCTGCCCCGGCACGAGCAGGCGGCGGCGGCTGGGGTCCTTGAGATAACTGGCGCGAAACTCCTCAGCGGGGGCAAAGAGATGAAAGTAGGTGCCGTCAGTCTGTAGCTCGTAGAGCGAGACCGTGAGGTCCAGGTCATGCTTGTTGCTGCTCACGTGCAGCCGTCCGCTGAAGCGGCCATCGATCTCGAGTCCTCCGGGCAGCGGCCCGCTCACGAAGGCGAAGCCGTTCTCCACGGGCACGCTGGCCGTCAGCAGATCATCCGGCTCGGGCTCGCCGCCATCGCGGCGGGCCGCCAGGTTGACCGTGAGATGGATGGCAGCCCGGCTCGATGGCTCGCGTGGAATGAGCAGACCGGAGCCGGCGCGGGGCTCGGCAGCGAGATAGAGCCGCACCTGGTCCCTCGCCAGAGCATCCAGCGTCGCGGCGTGCTGCCACCCATTGGCGCCCATGACCTCGAAGTTGACGCGATCCGAGAGCACCGCGGGCTTCGTCTGGTTGAGGAAGAGGTAGGCGAACCATTGCAGCTCGAGCGAGCGCAGGTCGATGACCGCCGCAGCATCGGTGCGGTAGCCGCGCACCATCCCCTGCGCCCTGCCCTCGCGCATCGCGCCGCCATCGTAGGGACCTGCGAGCAGTATCTGGTCCGCGTGGCTGTCGTGCTCGTAGTGTTGGAGGAAATAGAAGAGCGTGCCCGCCTCCCCGGAAGTGTAATAGCCGGTCATCGACAGAATGGGAATGTCGATGCGGGCGAGCTCGCTCGGCGAGGGTACGAGGCTCCGCCAGAAATCATCATACGCAGGGTGCGCTAGCCAGCGGCTGAAGATCGGGCTCGGCCGGCCGGCGAGCCGCGGCAGATCGCGGAACGGCTTGCCGCTCGCGTACCACTTGGCATCGAGCGCGCGGCACCATGCCCGCGTCCCCGGGGCAGGCGTCGGCGCCGCGGCATTCGTGCTGCTCGAGTCCGCGCTCCCCGATCCGCCCTGAGGCAGCAAGCCCGCGCTGGCATCGGGCGCGCCGGCGCTCTCGTCCCGCTCCGCCTCGATCCGCTGCAACCAACAGTACGCGGAGTTGAGCTCGATGCCGCCTGCCATCGGGAAGTTGACTCCCGGCGCCATCGCATCGAAGGTCGCAATGGCCTTGAGCTGCGGCGGCAGGCGTTTCGCCGCTGCCCACGCGACAAAGCCGCTGTAGCCATCCCCGTACATGCCCACCTGGGAATCGCTCCAGGGTTGCTTGACGATCCAGTCGATGACGGCGCGGGCGCGCTCGCCTTCACCCTCGAACGGAATCACCTGCCAGGCATGCCGGCCGGCGCGCACCCGCGGCGTGAAAGCCACCACACCGGTGAAGCCATAGGCGGCCGCCTCGATGGCGTCCTCGTGGCCGCCCGGCGCGATACGGTACTCGAGCAGCGTCGTCAGCAGGCGGCCGCTCGAGCTGCGGGGGCGAACGAGCAGCGCCACCACCTCGCCGTGATGGTGAGGAGTCTCGATCGGCACGTTTTCCTGGATGGTGTATCGCCGGTCCTCGTCGAGCGAAATGAGCCCGGGAGCGATGGGAGCAAAGCTGCGGTAGGCGTCGAAGGCAAGGTACTGCCAGATGAGCCCGAGCGCATCGCGTTGGTTGATGCGGGGATGACCCCGCGTGCGATCGAAGCTCGCCTGCAGCGCCTTGGCGTACGCGTCCACCGGCGCCTGCAGCCAGGATTCCAGCCGGAAGGCATCCAGGTTGTTGAATATCGGGATCGTCTCCCAGAAGGCGAGATCGAAAGCCTGTGAGAAGGGCAACCGGTATTGCGCCTGCAGGGATTTGGTATGCGCGAATAGATCGTAGACCAACGCCGGGTCGACGGCGGGCCGGCGCGGATTCTCGCCGTGCATCTGCCGCAGCTCGAGGCGCGCCGAGTAGGCCGGCTCGAAGTTCTCGGCCACGAGCTGCAGCGCCGACATGTTGGCGAGGTACTGCTCGCGGTTGTCGTTCCGGTACACCGGGATGATGCGCGAGGCGAGATCGCGCATGACCGCCGGCGTCGCGGCATCATAAACCGACGGCGGAGCGCGAAACTCCAGGCCCTGCGCTGCGGCGAGCCCGGGCAGCAGGAGAGCCGACAGAAGGAGGGGCAGGTGTTTGCGCATGCGGGCGGCCCTACCGGGCCGCTCCCCGGAAACAGGAGCTTGCCTGCAGGCTGCCCGGTGCCGCGGCGGCCCCGAGCCCCGCGCAGGGGGTCATCGCCGCGCGCCGCGCCGCCGCGCAGGTGATGAAGGCGGCATAACTCCACGCGAGGTGCTTGGCGGAAGTCTGCTCGCCGGTGCGCTGATCGAATTGCTCGGACATGTCGCCGCTTTCAGGGGTGAAGGCCCGGACCGTCTCGAGGTACCGGTCGCCCCGTGCGAGCAGCGCATCACGATCGCCACCACGGCCGGCGGCGCGAAAGCAGAGCTCGGAGGCCGCCAGTGTCGAGAAGTAGTAGGCGCCGCCCGAATAATAACGGTCGCCGCGGTAACGCCCAAGCGCCGGCCCACGCCCGGCCGGTCGTCCGTGATTGATGGGATAGTCGGTCTCGAACGCGCTGTCGAGCGCGCCGAGAGTGGCAAGCATGCGCGGGTCGCGCGCCGAGTGAGTGGCGCTGTCGTCCGCGGCGTGCAGCGCCGCGAGAATGACTGCGATGTCGAGCTCCTTCGCCGATCGCTCGCCTGAGTCGAGCATCCGGGAGCGGTAGTAACCCTGATCCGCCAGCCAGTAGCCATCGAGCTTCTCTCGAATCGCCTGACTCTCGGTCCGGTAGCCCTGCGCCTGGCGCTCCTCACCTCCCGCCGCGAGCCAGGCGGCGCCGTCATCGAGCGCCTGAGCGCTGACGCGCAGGGTGAAGTAATGCCGGCCCCGCTCCTCCTCCCAGATGTCGTAGCACGGCTCGCGCCAGTGATCTGCCGTGAAGCTTAGATCATCGTGCAGCAACCTTGCGCAGCTCGCCTGTAGCTCCGCATCGAGCGAGAAGCCGTCCAGCCAACGCAGAACCGTCAGTGCGCGCAACGCCGGGCCGTCGTTCTGCGGACGGGCCCAGTTGGAAATATCGAGAGTCCCATCCGGATTGACACGGGTTTCCCCTGCGACCGCCTCGCCATGGATGCCCTGCAGCTCCGCATCCGGGCGCAGAAACTGCACGAAGTCCGCGGCCACCCGCGGGCGCCACTCACCCGATGCGGCCGCGAGCCTTCGGCCGTCGAGCCGGGACAGCGCCGCGCTGAAGCGCACGAAGTCGCCGAAGAGCGCCAGCGCTCCGCGGCCTTCATCTCGTGAGTCTGCGCGCCCGCTCGCATGAAGGAGCCGAAGGGCGTCGATCACGATCGCCGAGTCGCGATACCAGTGGAAAAAATAATCCGGGTCAGGATCGTAGGCAGCCGGAATGGGCGATGCGATCACCGCGCCACGCACCGGGCGGATGATCTGATCGAAGCCCGGCCTCGCCTTGACGATCCCGATCGGGGAGATGCTGCGCAACATCTCCCGCGCCGCATGCGCGTCCTGCCGGTCGATCCAGGCATCGAGCGTCTCCACGGTCATCCTCAGCTTGGAAGGTGTGGACTCGAGAAGCCGAGCCGGCGCAGTCCCGTGCGGACCTCGGGCACGCTCATGAAGAGCTTCCACAGGAGGCCCGTGCGGAAGTTCTCGATCATGAGGATGATCGGACCCTGGTCGATCGCCAGGTGCGTATCCGCATACCAGTCGCGCTGCGGGCAGAAGGCATCGACGAACCCGTGGCGTCGCCAGATCCTCTCCCCGAAGGCGCCGAGAAAATGCCGCAGCGCCTTCATCGCCTCCTCGGGCGCATAGGGAAAGCTCGCGAGCGCCGCAGTCGGGGCGATCGTGCCGTTGTCGTTGTCGGGCGCGTGCACCGCGTATCCGTCCGGATCATCGCTCGCAGTCAGACCCCAACAGTGCTCGCCGTACGCGCGATGCCGTTTGGGATTGCTGACACAGTGCGCGTGGTTGATCCGCACGTGGCTGCGGTTCTGCTCCCAGTAGCTCGCGTAGCGGTCCTCGAGCCCGCGCGGGTCGAGGCCGCAGAACGAGTAATGCGCGAAGAAGAGCGGGCCGCCGAAAGCCGGGCCGAGCGGCAGCTCGATTCCGCTCCAGCTCCTGCCGTTGGTGAAGTCCCGCCCCGTAGCGAAGCCGCGGTGATAGATGTGCGGATCGATGGCATAACGCGGCGAGCCGGCCGCGAGCACGTAGGTAATCAGACACTCGTTCCAGCCGCGGATCTCGTGCTCGAGCGCCCAGCCGTTGTTGGGACTCCAATGCCAGTAGAGCACGCCGCGCCCGCCGCGCGCATACCAGTCCCACTCGACATCCTCCCACAGCCAGCTCACCATGTTCCGCAGCCTCGTTTCTGCCGCCGTGTCGCGGTCGAAGTACTGTCGTGCCGTGAGCAGGCCCATGCAAAGCAACGAGGTTTCCACGAGATCGCCGCCGTCATCCTTGCGGGAGAAGGGAATCGTTGCCCCCGTACGGCCATCGAGGAAGTGCGGCAGAGCGCCGTGATAGCAGGTGGCGCGCACGAGGACGGTGAGCATGGCATCCAACCGTGCGAGGGCCTGCTCGCGCGAGATCCAACCGCGCTCCACCGCAACGACCAGCGCCATGAGCGCAAAGCCCGAGCCGCCCGTGGTGACGAGATCATTGCTCTGCCCTGCGAGCGTCGGGCGCCGGTCGGGCACGAGGCCGCTCACCGGGTGCGCCGCCTCCCAGAAGAACCGGAAGGTCTGCCGCTGCACGCGCTCGAGCAGCGCCTCATCGGCAAGAGTGGCGAGCTGCGCCGGGCTCATTTCCTCGGATCGGGCGGTATCGGACACGGACGTCAACTCCTTCCTTCACGGAGGTTGGAAGTCTTGCCACGCACTCCCGAAGGGTCGGCGGCGCGTCCCGCGGGACTCTTGACCAGGTGGACCACGCGGGCGAAGAGCGGATCGCGCACCTGCGCGCCGCCGATGTGAATGACACCGGTGCGGGCGAGCTCGTGGCCGAACATCTCGATGACCCGCTCGAGGGTATCGCCATCGAGCGACCCGAACACATCATCGATGAGGAGCCACTGCGGCGCCTGCAGCAGCACCCGCGCGAAGGCGAGCCCGAGCTGCTCGTCCCCGCTCAACTCGCGATCCCAGCGACGCGAGGCATCGATGAGCGGCACCAGGCGCTCGAGCCCGAGCCGCTGCAGCGCGTGCGCGCAGGCGTCCGGATCGAAGCTGTCCGACTTGAGCGGATAGGCCAGCACTTCGCGCAGGGATCCCTGCGGCAGATACGGCGTGCCGCGCGGGAAGTAGAGAATCTGCTCGCCCGCGGGCATGACGACACGCCCCGTGCCGAGGGGCCAGAGCCCTGCCAGCGCGCGGAACAACAGCGTCTTGTTGGTTCCGGACTCGCCCACTATGAGCAGGCGCTCTCCGGTACGCACCTCCACCATCCGCTCGCGCAGCATGTCGTGGCCGGTGGGCGAGGATACCTCGAGTCCCTCGATGACGATCCGGCCGGCGATCCCCTCCGTGTAGGTGATGTGGCTCTCGACCTCGTGCTGCACGTCAGTGGTCACGACAGCCCGGCGGAAGTTGGCCACCCTGAGCAGGGTCGCCCGCCAGTCGGCAATCTGGCTGAAGTTGTCGACGAACCAGCGCAGCGAGGACTGCGCCTGGGTAAAGGCGGCGGCGGCCATCATCATCCCACCGAAGGTGAGGCGGCCGGCGAAATAAAGCGGCGCCGCAACCAGAATGGGCGCCACTAGCATCACCCAGCCGAAGCCGGCGGTGATCCAGGTGAGGTTGGTGAGCCCGGTGACGAGGCGGCGGGTGGCCACGAGGGCGGCATCGAGGCTCGCCTCGAGCCGCCGCCGCTCACCCTCTTCGCCGGCGGCGAGGGTGATACCGTCCAGGTGCTCGTTGACCCGCACCAGGGCGAAGCGCAGGTCCGCCTCGCGCGAGTAGCGCTCGGCGTTGCGGCCGATGAGGCTGCCACCCACCCAGTAGGAAAGGAGCGAGCCGAATCCCGCGTAGAGAAGGGCGGCCCATACCATGTACCCGGGTACCGGAACGTCGTGCCCGCCGAGGGTGATCGCGAACCCGCGGGAGAGGACCCAGAGGATGCCGATGAAGGTGACGAGCAGCACCGAGGCCTGCAGGAGCCCGGTACCCAGGTCAGCGGAGAGCTCGCAGAGATGGCGCGCGTCCTCGTGCATCCGCTGGTCCGGATTGACCCCCATGGGCCCTGCATTGGCGAGCCAGAAAGCCCGCCGGGGACTCATCCAGTCGCGAATGAGATCCCCCACCAGACCTTCGCGCAGCCGCACCTTGAGCGTCTCCACCAGCCAGCGCTGCGCCACGTTCAGCACCAGGAGGGCACTGGCAATGACGAAAAACACCAGGAGCTGATAGAGGAAGTCGCGGAAGTCCCGCCGCGACAGCGCATCGTAGAAAGGCTGATTCCAGCTGTTGAGGCGTACCTGCCCGTAAGCCGTGGCGGCGATCACGCCGAAGATCGCGGCGACGAGCGCGACCAGCGACTTGCCGACCGGCGAGGCGAGCAGAGCCCGGACGATCATGCGCAGCTGGGGCACCAGCCCCGAGTGGGCGGCCTCCGTCTCCGCAGCATGGCTGTCGCTGCTGTGATCGGCGCGATCTATCATCGTATCGTCATCGTAGCGGGCCATCCGCATCTACTGGCAAGCGGGAATACCTCATGAGGGCACTGAAACCGCAAGACGCACGGCACATCGAGACCCTTCTCGGCAGGATGACCCTGACCGAGAAGCTGGGTCAGCTCACCATGATGGCCGCGAGTCACACCGTCACCGGACCGGTGATCCCCGGCCATTCGACCGAGGACATCCGCGCCGGCAGGATCGGCAATCTCCTCAATCTTATCGGGGCTGCCGCCGCCCGAGAAATGCAGCGCATCGCAGTCGAGGAATCCCGCCTGGGAATTCCGCTCCTCATCAGCCTCGATGTGATCCACGGCCACCGTACTCTCTTTCCGGCACCGTTGGCGGAGGCCGCACTGTTCGATCCCGAGGCTTGGGCCCAGACGGCGCGGGAAGCAGCCCGGGAGGCTGCCGCCGACGGCATCGCCATGACGTTTGCACCCATGCTGGATGTCTCCCGGGACCCGCGCTGGGGACGCACCGTCGAAGGGCCGGGAGAGTCGCCGTGGGTGGGCGCGCGGCTGGCCGAGGCCAAGGTGCGCGGCTTCCAGGGGAGCGATCTCGCGGCCGCCGACTCCATCGCCGCCGTGGCCAAGCACTTCTGCGCCTACGGCGCGGTCACTGCCGGGCGCGACTACGCCTCGGTGGATATTTCCGAGCGAGCGCTTCTCGAGACATACCTGCCCCCGTTCGCCGCTGCAGTGAGCTCCGGCGTGCTCGCGGTGATGCCGGCCTTTACCGACCTCGCCGGCATTCCCATGACCGCGCATACCGGCATGCTGCGCGGGCGCCTGCGCCGGCAGCTCGGCTTTGAGGGTGTACTCATCAGCGACTACAACGCCATCGCCGAGCTCATCCAACATGGCGTTGCTGCCGACCTCATCGAGGCGGCCGCCCTCGCCCTCACTGCCGGCGTGGACATCGACATGGTCTCGGCGGCGTATCTCAACGGTCTGCCTGCGGCCATCGAGCGCGGGATGGTGCGCATGGATGAGGTCGACGAGTCCGTACGGCGCGTGTTGGCGCTCAAGGCGCGCCTCGGCCTCTTCCAGGACCCCTACCGCCGGGGCGCCACGCCCGAGAGCGCCGCGGTGATTGCCGGGCGGCGGCGGCTGGCCCGCGATGTTGGAACACGCGCCATCGTGCTGTTGACCAACCGGAACGGCGCACTGCCCTTGCCGGACAACATCCGCCATCTGGCGCTCATAGGTCCACTGGCCGATGCGCCCGCCGAGATGCGGGGTCCGTGGTGGTCGGCAGCAACACCCGATGAGCAGGTGAGCGTGCTCGCCGGCATTCGCGAGGCGTTGCCGCACACTCAAATCCTTCATGAGCGTGGCGTCGATATCGCAGACCCGGACGAGGACGGTATCGCAGCCGCCCTCAGCGCCTGCGAGGGCGCCGAGGCAGTGGTGCTCTGCCTCGGCGAGGCGGCGACCATGAGCGGCGAAGCGGCATCGCGCGCCCACCCGGGCCTGCCCGGCCGGCAGCAGGAGCTTGCGCAAGCGGTGTTGCAGCGCGCTGGTGAGCGCGCCATCCCGGTCATCGCCGTGCTCTTCTCGGGGCGCCCGCTCATCGTCCCCTGGCTCGCCAGTCAGGCGACGGCGCTCATCGCAGCCTGGTTTCCCGGCTGCGAGGCAGGCCGCGCGCTCGCCGACATCCTGATCGGGCGGGCCTCCCCCAGCGGACGAACGCCCATCAGCTGGCCGCGCGCGGTCGGGCAGATCCCGATTCATTTCGGCCGGCGCCGCGGCGGCCGGCCGGCGGAGCCGGGGAACCCGTTCTCGTGCAAATACCTCGATGAGTCGAACGAGCCGCTCTTCCCCTTCGGGCATGGGCTTACCTACGGGCGCTTCGTGCTGACGAATCTGCGCATCACGCCGGAAGCGGCCGATGCGGCAACAACGGTCGACATCAAGGTCGATGTCGAGAACCACGGCGCCCGGCGGGCGGAGGAGACCGTGTTCCTGTTCACGCGGCGCCTCAAATCGCAAGTCGCCCCGCCGAGTCTCGAGCTGCAGGGTGTCGGCAAGATCACGCTCGATCCCGGGGCGCGCGGGACGATGACTCTGCGCCTGGCCGTCGCGCAGTTGCAATTCCCGGGACTGGATCTCGAGCCGGTGCTCGAAGCCGGTACGCTCGAGATTCTCGTCGGACCGAGCGTGGAGCTCTCCTCATTGCTCACGGGCCGGCTGCAGGTGACGGGCTAACCTCGACATTCATCCCGCGCGGCGCGGCGCACGACTCATGCCGGGCGCTGCAGAAGGTGAGCGACCTGCTCCGCCACGAGCTCCGGGGCGCTGTCGCTCGCCGTCAATGCGCAGCTCGCTCCACGGCGCGGAGCGTACAGGCGCGGCTCGGTGACCTTGAAGAGCCCTACGGTGGTCGCATCAGTGGCGGCGCTGAGGTGCATGAGGCCCGAGTCGGCACATACGAAACAATCCGCCGCCGCCACCGCCGCGGCAACCTGTCGCACGCTGGTCGAGTAATACGCAGGCAGCTCCGGCAGTGCCGGCACGCCGCTCGGCGGCCGGATCTCGACGACCCGCACCGGCAGCCGTACTCCCATGCTCGCGATCATGCGGCGCCACCAGTCGACGGCGAAGCGCTTCGCGCCGGTCGCGTGAGCTGCGACTGCAACCACCGGGCCGCGATGGTCGGGGCCGCGGAGGCGTTGGATCTCCTCGCGCCCGGCCCTACGCTCGGCCTCGGTCAAGCGGATGCTGAGGGCCGGTGTGCGCGCACGGGCGAGCTCATCGTCGAGCCGCAGAAGGCCGCGCCTGAAAAGATATACCGGATAGTCGCCCATGTGCACCGGCGCACCCGCGAACGGCACGCTGACATCGATGCCCCGATCCTTGTGGGCACTGGAGAAGCCGAGCTTCAGGCGCGCCGGCAGCCGCCGCGTCAGGAACCGCGAGGTCCAGGACCGGGGACAGGGGTCGATGAGGACATCGTAACGCACCCGTCGCGCGCGCAGCAGTGTCAGCAGGTGCTCGAGTGGATGGCGCGCACCGCGAAACGGGAGCTGGTGGATATGCTCGACCGCAGGGAACTCACTGAATACCTCGCGCGCGGCCGGACACGCCGTCAGGATCTGCACCCGCGCCAGCGGCAGAGTAGCCTCGATCTCTTGGAGGAGCGGCGTCATCAGCAGGGTGTTGCCGAGCCGGGTATTCGGGCGACAGATGAGGATAGTGGCGCTTGCGTCCCGCAGAGTCAGAGAGCCTGCGGCGCTCGCGCCGGGAAGGTGCTCGGCCGGCAGCATCGGGGAATTATGGCATGCTGCCGGGATGACCGGCCTACATGCTTCGGAGCTCGGCGCCTCGGGCGCCATCTTCCTTGCGCAGATCGTGGTGCTCCTGCTCACCGGACGCCTGCTCGGCGAGCTCGTGAGCCGCTGGGGTCAGCCGCCCGTGATGGGACAGCTTCTCGCCGGCATTCTGCTCGGTCCCTCGATCCTCGGCCACATCGCCCCCGCGGCCGAGCTCGCCCTCTTCCCACACGTGCCGCAGCAACGCGCGATGCTCGATGCGGTGGCACAGCTCGGGGTGCTCCTGCTGCTGCTGCTCACCGGCATGGAGACCGACCTGTCGGTGATGCGTCACTCGGGACGGGCCGCCGTGAGTGTCTCGCTGGCCGGCATCGCCGTACCCTTCCTCTTCGGCGTGGCAGCCATCGAGCTGCTGCCGGCTTCGATGCTGGCGCGGCCGGATGAGCGCTTGCTGCTCGCGCTCTTCATCGGCACCGCCCTCGCGATCTCGTCGGTCAAGATCGTCGCCGCTCTGGTGCGCGAGCTCGGCTTCATGCGCCGCACCGTGGGCCAGATCATCCTGGCCGCGGCCATCATCGACGATGCGATCGGATGGATCATCGTGTCGGTGCTCCTCGGACTCGCCCAGCGCGGCAGCATCGATGTGGGCGGTGTCGCGCGCAGCGTGCTCGGTACCCTCGCCTTTCTCGCGTTCAGCATCACCCTGGGACGGCGGCTCGTCTTCCATGTAATCCGCTGGACCAACGATCACTTCGTGAGCGAGCTGCCGGTGATCACCGTCATTCTGGTGATCATGGGGTTGATGGCCCTCACGACGAATGCCATCGGCGTACAGACCGTGCTCGGCGCCTTCGTCGCCGGCATCCTCATCGGCGAGTCGCCCATTCTCACACGGCACATCGAGGAGCAGCTGCGGGGCCTCATCGTGGCACTCTTCATGCCGGTGTTCTTCGGGCTCGCGGGTCTGGCGACCAACGTCGCCGCTCTTGGACGTCCCAACATGCTGCTGCTGACGACTGGCCTCGTAGCCGTAGCGAGCATCGGCAAGTTCTCGGGCGCGGCCCTCGGCGGCCGCTTCGCAGGACTCTCGGCCGGCGAATCCCTCGCCGTAGGCTCCGGCATGAATGCCCGTGGGTCGACGGAAGTGATCATCGCCTCAATCGGCCTGTCGATGGGGCTCCTCAATGAGAGCTTCTTCACGGCCATCGTGGTCATGGCGGTGGTAACCACCCTTGCAATGCCGCCGATGCTGCGCTGGTCACTGAAGCGTCTGCCGATACGGCCGGAGGAAGCTGCACGGCTCGAGCGCGAGTCTCTGGAAGCGCGCGGCTTTCTCTCGACCGTCGAGCGCTTGCTGCTCGCGGCCGATGCGAGCCCGAGCGGGCAACTCGCTTCGCGCCTCGCCGGCATCATTGCCGGGGTGCGCCGGATTCCGGCGACCGCCCTGCACTTCGAGCACCCGGTCACCGAGGGCGCCGCCGCGGAGCATACGACGGCCGTGATTCGCGAGGCAGCCGAATCAGGCGGTGCGGAGAACGGCGGCCCGAGGCCGCTCGACCTGACACTGAAGGTCGAGGAGCCGCACCCGAAAGAGGATGCGATCCGCTCGGAGGATCGCAAGGGTTATGGTCTCCTCCTCATCGGACGCGAGCCTGCCTCCCGCGGCGCGACGTTTCATCGCGCGATCGCGCAGAGCGCCGCCGGCTTCTCGGGGCCGTTCGCGGTCGTGCTCGCCCGGCGCGAGCACCGCTCCGGGCGGCTGCGCACGCCGCTCAATATTCTCGTGCCGGTGTCCGGCACGAGCGTCTCACGCCGTGGAGCGGAGCTCGCCGTCGCGCTGGCACAAGGCTCGCGCGGTTCCGTCACCGCACTGCACATCGCGGGCCGCACGGCCACCCGTAACCCGCTTCGCAGCCGTTTCGGCGCGCTTTTCGGCAGGCAGGACGAGATCGAGGGGCCCTCCAACAACCCGATCACCAACGAGATCGTGCAGTTGGCTCGGGCCTATTCCGTGAGCGTACGATCCGTCGTACGCACCCACCGTGATGCGGACACCGCGATACTCCGCGAGATCGGCCGAGGCCGCCACGACGTGTTGGTCATGGGTGTCAGCCCGCGACCCGGCGACGACCCGCTCAATTTCGGGGATGTTGCCTCGGTGCTGCTCGAGCACGCGGAGTGCTCGCTCGTCTTCCTCGCCGCCGAGCCGGCTGGCAAGCCCGAACCCCCGGCAAACACCAAATGATCAACTGAACGTACACCGGTCGGCCGCGACCTTGTACAGGACCCGCACCTCGCCGGGCTGGCGGTAGGGATACTTGTCCTGCCCAAGGTACTTGCGCGCCATCGCATCGATGTGCTGATCCGCGCCGTCGCGAGTGCGCTGCGCGATGTGGCCCCGCACTTCCAGGTAACGGTAGGGATTTTCCGGGTCGATGATCGACATCGCCACCCGGCCGTCGCGCTGCAGGTTCTTGTCTTTCTGCCGACCCTCCGCCGTGTTGATGACTACGTACTGCCCGTCGTAATCCACCCATACGGGCGTGACCTGGGGCGAGCCGTTGGGCATCAGCGTCGCGAGATTCGCGAAGGCCTTCTTGTGGAAAAGATCGACGTGGGACTCGGGGATGCTGTTCTGGCCCATGACCACTCCTCGGGATCGTGAAGCGCCGGTCGCGGAGCATAGCGCCCTGCGCGGGCCGTGAGCCAGCGTGAGCGCCGCGCGCTAAGGCTGCCAATCGAGCAGATCGCCGATGCGCTCCACCGTCACATCTGCCGCAGGGTACGCGGCAATCAGCTGCGGATCGCGGGCATAGTGACCCTGCCGCGGGAAGATCGTGGTCAGGGATGCGCCCCACGCGCCCTTCATCGCCGCAAGGATGCGCACCTTGTCGTCCACCATCACGTAATGGGACGCCGGGTAGCGGCGCACGACCGAATCGAGCATGCGCTCCTTGTGCAGGTAGATGAGGACCCGGCCCTCCACGGCGTCCCAGAGACCGGACTGACGCACCTTGCGCGGCTGGAAGACCACATCTCCATCCGAAAGAATGACGGTAGGGCCGAAGCGGCGGCAGTGCTGAAGGACTTCCAACGCCTCGGGATAGAGCCGGCTCGCAAAGGGATAGTCCACCAGGAAGCTCGACATGAGCAGCAGCTGCGGCTCGTCGAGATTCTCCAGACGATAGCGTTGCAGGGCGCCGAGATAATCGGCATACCCGAGCTCGGCACGCAAAGCCTCGAACAGGGCCCAGTAACGATCGCGATGCGCCCGGCCGAACTCCCGCTCGAGGTGCCTGCTCAGGTCATCCTGTACGGCGTCGTTGTCGAGCAGTGTGTTGTCGACATCGAAAAGGAACACGAGCGGCGTGGGCTGCGGCATGCGGGTGATCTCGGCGTGGGGATTTGCCACCCCACGCTATCACGTCCCGCGCCAGCCGTTGCGCCCCCCGCCTACTTCACGCTGTAGCCACGCGCCTCGAGACACGCCGTCACCGCGCGCTTGTAGTTGGCCGGCGTCGCCGTGGAAGCGCCATTGTTGGCGGCGGTATTGGTGGGATCGAAACCGGTCTGGCCGACCGCCCACTGGTGGCACTGGTAACGGTCACTGTCCGTCTGCTGCTCGCTCTGGCCCTGCTTCGGATAGACGAAAAGGCTCATCGCGCCGCGGGTGTCGCCTCCGGCGACCTGCCCCGCCGCACCCTCGGGCGGAGGCGCAGTGGCACCCTCAACCGCTCCTCCGCTGACCGGCGGCGGATCGGTTACCACGTACTGACCGTAGTCGGGGTTATAAGCGTAGTAGACCCCTTGGTAGTAATAGTACGGAACCCCTCCCCAATAGTAGGTGGCATATCCGACCGGCAAGGCCGCCAGGAACCACGGGAAGTCCCAGCCGAGATACACGTGCGGCCAGAACCTGCCACCCCAGTAGCCGCCGGCCCAGTAGTGCGGCACCCAGCGCGGACCCCAGGGACGAACCCAGTATCCGGGACGCCCACCCCAATGCGGGTGCATGCCCACCCAATGAGAAGGCGCGGCGTAGCGGGGATGGCCGGCAAAGTGGGGCCCGCCGTAGTGCGGCCCACCGTAGTGCGGGCCACCATAGTAGTGTCCACCATGGGGTCCCTCGTAGTGGTGCTGCGGCGCTGCAACGCTCGCCAGCGGAGCCATCCCGAGCAGAAGCGATGCCGCCACCGCCACTGCACCGCCCAAGCCATGTCTCATTAGTCTAGCCATAGTGCTCATGCGCCCTGCGCTGCCTTTCTTTCGACCTGTCACGGTCGCCCTCGTTCAGCAAGCCGTCCGCTCCGGGGGCCCACCGTACAAAGGGTAGAACGCGCATCCTGACCGGGCGCTGACCGGGCTCACGGTCCCGGTTGCGGCTGTGGCCCGATACGCTTCGCCAGGAGCTTCAGCGCCTGGAGAGCGCCGAGCAGCACCACCGCCACCCCGACGCAAAGGAGGGCCTGATCGGCGTGGATGAGCCCGAGGTGCAGAAAGATACGGACCGGCGGCACGCAGATTATGGCAACGAGCGCACCGGCTGCCGCTGCGAGGCTCACCCATAGCGAGGGATTCGGGCGCGCGAAGCCGGCGAGCGGCGCGGCGCCGAAGCTGCGGTTGGCGAAGATCAGCGCGTAGTTGGCGCAAATCAGACTGATGAAGCCCATCGAGCGCACCTGCTCGGGGGACGAGTCGCTGAGCACGGCGTAGAGAAATACCGCAGATACCGCGAAGATCGCGAGCACGCCCTGCAGGAAGCCCGTGGTCAGAAGGGAGCGCGACAGCAACGCGGCGTCCGGATCGCGCGGCGGTCGACTAATCACATTCTGTTCATCGGGCTCCGCCTCGAGCACCACTGAGCACAACGGATCGATGATGAGCTCGAGAATGGCGATCAGCATCGGTGTCAGCACCAGCGGCCGGCCCATGGCAATGGGCAGGAGCGCCAGACCGGCGATCGGCAGATGGATTGCGAGGATGTAGCTGACGGCTTTCATCAGGTTGTCGTAGATGCGCCGTCCGAGCCGCACCGCGCGCACGATGGAGTTGAAATCATCGTCCAGGAGCACGAGCGAGGAGGCTTCGCGCGCAACATCCGTCCCGCGCTGTCCCATGGCGATACCGATATGCGCCGACCTCAGGGCCGGAGCGTCATTCACGCCATCGCCCGTCATGGCGACGACCTCACCCCTGGACTTCAGCGCCGCGACGATGCGCAGCTTCTGTTGGGGCGTGATCCGCGCGAATACCGCTACCTGCGGCGCCCGCTCGAGCAGCGTCGCCTCATCGAGGCGCGCCAGCTCGGCGCCGGTCATGACCTGCGCGTGCTCGATGCCCGCCTGCCTGGCGATGGCACGGGCGGTTTCCGGATGATCGCCGGTGATCATCACCACGCGAATGCCCGCCGAGCGGCACTCGCGCACGGCTCCCGGGATTCCCTCGCGCAACGGATCGACGAAGCCAATGAGGCCCACGAGCTCGAGAGGCAGATCGAGCGCGCGCTCGGGGGGCGCCGCCGTCGTGAGCTCTGCGGCCGCCACGGCCAGTACCCGCAGTCCGCGGTGTGCCAGCTCCTCCACTCTGACCCGCATGGCCTGCACTCGCGCGGCATCGAGGCGACAGAGTGTGGCGATCGCCTCCGGTGCACCCTTCGCGGCCGCGACGAGCGTCCCCTCGGGGCGCCCCCAGACTTGCACCAGCGCCGGCAGCTCCGGGATCCAGGGATAGCCGCGCACGAGCTCCACCCCTGCTGCGGCGCCACCCGCCTCGCCCGCCAGTCGCACGAGCGCGCGATCCATGGGATCAACCGCCTCAGGACGGCTTGCCAACACCGCGGTCTGGAGGAGCGCCTGCAACACCGGGGGCAGCGCGCCCCCCGCCTCGAGCGGGTCCACCGCCGCGGCGAGCGTATCGCGCTCCAGCCATTCGACCGACATCAGGTTGCGCGTCAGTGTCCCGGTCTTGTCGGTACAGAGCACCGTCGCCGCCCCCAGGGTTGCAATCGCCGCCGGCCGGCGAGTCAACACCTGCGAGCGCGACAGCCGCCAGGCGCCCATCACCATGAACACCGTCAGGACCAGGGGGAATTCCTCAGGGAGCATCGACATCGCGAGCGCGATGCCCCCGAGCAGGCCCTGCAGCCACTCACCACGCAGAAGGCCGTAGAGGAGCGCCGCAAAGGCGCTCACCGACAGTCCGACGATGGCGAATCCCGTCACGAACCGGCGGGTCTGAGCCTGCAGCGGCGGCGGCTCCGGTGAGATGCGGGTGACGGCGTGGCCGATCCTGCCAATCTCGCTCTGCGGTCCGGTCGCCGTGACCCGCGCCAGGCCACCGCCGGTGACGATCAGCGTACCGGAGAAGACGAGCGGCAGATCATCGCCCCCCGGCGGTGCCACCGGGGGGTGTGGCGCCAGAGATGCGCGCTTACGCACCGGCACCGACTCTCCCGTGAGCAGGCTCTCGTCCGCCTGGACGTCGTCTCCGAAAATCAACATCGCATCCGCGGGAACCCGGTCACCTTCCGCGAGGACCAGCAGGTCACCGCGCACGACCTCCCGGCCCGGGATGCGGATCTGCTCGCCGTCCCTGATGACCAGAGCACGCGGGCTGGTCAGGTCGCGCAATGCCTCGAGCACCCGCTCGCTCCTGCCCTCCTGAATGATGGCGATCAGCACGGAGAAGCAGGCGAATCCGAACAGCACGAGCGCCTCACCGTGGCTGCCGAGCACGAGATACAACACGCCCGCGCCGAGGAGCAGCGCGAACATGGGCTCCCGCACGACCTCCACGATGATGCGCAGCGCCGTACGGCGCTCGAGCTCCGGGAGTGCGTTCGGGCCTTCGGCCCGCAGCCGTTCCGCCGCTTCGCGCGCGCTCAGTCCGCGGCGTGAGGCAGAGGGTTCCCGCGCGTGTGCGTCGCCGGGTCCCGACACTGTCCTGTCGTTCATACGTGAAGCTGCCTGGCGAGAGTGTTAACTTTTGGTAATAGTCGTCATCGCGCGCGGAACTGCGACGTTGTTACTGTCCGAGAGCCCGCGATATCGGGCGCAATGCGACCCCGGCAATGGTGCCGAGAGGAGCCCTGCTTATGTCGAAATCGATCCGCACCGTTCTCACTGCCATCGCGGCAACCCTGTCGCTGGCATGTCTCGCCGCACCCGCCATGGCGGACACTCCGTGGCAGGCCAACCATCCCCGGCGCGAGCAAGTCAACAGCCGGCTCGGCAACCAGAACGCCCGCATCCACCAGGAGGTGAGAGAGGGTGAGATGTCGCATGGGCAGGCGGCCCGCCTGCACCGCGCCGACCATCGCATCCGCATGCAGGAGCGGCGCATGGCCGCCAGGCATGGCGGTCACCTCACCAAGCACGAGCAGCGTCGGCTGAATCGCGAAGAGAACCACGTCAGCCACCGTATCGGCAAGTAGCTCGTTATCCAACCTCGGGCGGGACCGCGACGCGCGGTCCCCGTCCTGACAGGCGTGATTCCTCGACGCTGAGCGAGAATGGCGTGAAGTCAGTATCTCGATCGTAATAGTCCTCCTGCTCCGAGCGCTTCAGGAACGCGACGATGCGGTAGGTCACCGGCGTCATCACTATCTCCCACCCCGACTTCAGCACGTACTGCGTGGCGCTCACCGTGATGAGCTCGGCGGGAGTCCAGGACCCCATGAAGGCGATGGTATAGAAGAGCCCGGAATCGACGAGCTCGCCGCACATCGTCGATCCGACCACGCGCGTCCACAGCCACCGGCCGTTGCTCCAGATCTTCATTCGCGCGAGCACGTAGCTGTTGACGAACGAGCCGCACCAGAAGGCGATGATCGAGGCGGCGACGATGCGCGGAGTGCTGCCGAAGATCGCCTCGACCGCCGGCTGCTTGTCCGCCCAGAATTTCGCGGGCGGCAGGTGCACGATCACATACGCCATGAAGGCAGCGAACAGCAGTGCCGCGAAGCCCGCCCAGACACAGCGCCGGTCACGCGCATAGCCATAGACCTCGGTCAGGATATCGCCGAAGATGTAGGAGATCGGAAAGAACAGAACTCCCGCCATGAAGGTCACCGAGCCGACGAGCGGCACCTGAATGGTGGAGACCTTCGCCGGACCGATGAGGTTCGAGCAGAGGAGCACGCACACATAAGCGCCGAGGATGAGGTCATAGTATCTAAAGTTCTTCATGGTCTCAGCGCCTGCGACGGGAGATGACGAGAACGGCGATCAGCACCACCGCGATGTTGAGCACCCACCAGGCAGACATACCGTGGCTCTGGAGGAAATCGAGCGTGCTCGTCCTGCTCGGCAACGCCACCGTACCGGTGAGCAGCTCGCGGATGCCGTCGTGGGACACGACCACATCGAGAGTATGCGCACCGCCGCCCTCATCACGCGTCGAGGCGAGATAGACGCCATTCGGCTGTGCCGTCAGCGGCAAGGCGTGACCGTCCAGTGTTGCCGTCACTTTTCCCGTACCCGCGATGAGGTGGCGATCCGCGAGCCGCAGCACCTCGAGGGAGAGAGCATCGTCGGACTGAGTAACGGTGACCGTCAGCAGCGCCGAGCGCTCCACGGTGACCGAGCCATTCCCGGAGCCGGTGGTGGCGGTCATCGGCTAATCCTGCAGGCCGAGGAAAGTCTCGAGCACCTCCATGCCTGCCACGAAGCCGCGCAGCTGCTCCTTCGTGAGGCACGCGAGGAGCTCCCGCTCGCGCTCGAGCACGAGCGGCACCAGCTCGGCATACATGCGCCGGCCTGCCTTCGTCAGGCGCACTTCCCGCTCGCGCCGGTCAGCCGCGCTGGAAGCCCGATCTACGAGCTCCAGCTCCTCGAGATGGGCAATTGCACGGCTGACCCGCGTCTTGTGCATCCGAGTGCTCCCGGCGATGTGCTGGGCGGTACAGCCGTGGCGCGATCCCACGGTGGCCATGACCCGCCACTCCGGGATATCGAGTCCGAACCGATCCCGGTAGATCTCGGAGAGATGATTGCTGACCCCGACCGCGAGGCGGTTGAGGCGGTAGGGCATGAAGCCCGCGAGCTCGAGGCCGAGCTCGCCCGCAGCCCGAATGCTCACCGCCTCATCCCCGATACGGTTGCGCGCGCAACTAATTGTGCGATCATAGGTGCAAAGCATACCGGAGTGATCGATGAGCACCGTGACTGCTGCTGACGACGGCGCGCCGCCGGCGCCCCTGAAGTACCTGCAGGGATTCGGCAACCACTTCGCCATCGAGGCCCTGCCCGGCGCCCTGCCGGAGGGCCGCAACTCCCCGCAGCGCTGCCCGTACGGGCTCTATGCAGAGCAGCTCTCCGGCACCGCCTTCACGGCACCGCGGCAGGCCAATCGCCGCAGCTGGCTCTATCGCATCCGCCCGGCAGCGGTGCTCGAGAGCCCCTTCCGCCCGCTGCCGCATAGGGGTCTCACCGGACGCTTCGAGACACTCTCGGTCGCACCGAACCCGCTGCGCTGGAGCCCACCGCCCATCCCGCGAGAGCCGGTCGACTTCGTCGATGGCCTGCTCACACTCGGCGGCACCGGCTCGCCGGAGAGCCACGCGGGCTGTGGCATTCACTGGTACCTCGCCAACCGGCCGATGCGCGAGCGGTTCTTCTACGACGCGGATGGCGAGCTGCTCATCGTGCCGCAGCTCGGGCGGCTGCGCGTCGCGACCGAGCTCGGGATCCTGGAGGTCATGCCGCAGGAGGTGCTGCTGATTCCGCGCGGTTTGCGCTTCCGGGTCGAGCTCCCGGACGGTGAGGCGCGAGGCTACATCTGCGAAAGCTTCGGCGCGCCGATGCGCCTGCCCGACCTCGGCCCCATCGGCTCGAACGGGCTCGCCAATCCACGCGACTTTCAGACTCCAGTCGCCTGGTACGAGGATCGCGCCGCTGACATCGAGCTCATCGCCAAATTCTGCGGCGAGCTGTGGACGGCGAGGCTCGATCATTCGCCGCTCGATGTGGTCGCCTGGCACGGCAACAATGCCCCATGCAAGTACGACCTGCGCCGCTTCAACACCATCGGCTCGGTGAGCTACGATCATCCGGATCCTTCGATCTTCCTCGTGCTGCAATCGGTGAGTGACACCCCGGGCGTCGATTCGGTGGACTTCGTCATCTTTCCGCCGCGCTGGCTCGCGATGGAGGACACCTTTCGCCCCCCCTGGTTCCACCGCAACGTCGCCAGTGAATGCATGGGGCTCATCCATGGGGTGTACGACGCCAAAGCCGGAGGTTTCGAGCCCGGCGGCGCATCACTGCACAACTGCATGACCGGCCACGGGCCGGACGCCGAGACCTTCGAGCGCGCCCTGCGCGCCGACACCACCCGTCCGCAGCGCATCAGCGATACCATGGCTTTCATGTTCGAGACGCGCACCGTGATCCGGCCCACGCGCCTCGCGCTCGAGCTGCCGGGACTGCAGGGCGATTATGCTCGGTGTTGGCGCGGCCTCGCGCGACGCTTCAGCCCGCCGGCCACACCGACTCAGGAATGAAGGAGCCCGCCGATGAGCGCCGTGCTCGATGCCACCCACGACCCGCAGCTGCGCAGCTGGGTGAGCTCCGCCAACCTCCCGGGCTGCGACTTTCCCATTCAGAACCTGCCGCTCGCCGTCTTCAGGCGCGCGGGCGGCGGCGAGAACTTCCGCTGCGGCGTGGCGATCGGCGACAGCGTGCTCGACCTGGGGGCGCTCGACATGCTGAGCCCCTTCGGCGGCCTCGGAGCCGAGGCGCTTGCCGCCTGCGGCGAGCCCTCGCTGCATCGCCTGATGACACTCGGCCGCAGCGCCTGGGGCGCGCTGCGCCGCGGGCTGTCGGAGTGTCTGCGGGAGAGCGCACCGCGCGCGACCGAGCTCGCCACCGCACTCATCCCGCAGAGCCAGGCGGAATTCTCACTGCCGGTCAGGATCGGCAACTACACCGATTTCTATACCTCCATCCACCACGCGACCGCCGTGGGACGCCTCTTCCGTCCCGAGCAGCCGCTGCTGCCCAACTACAAGTGGGTGCCCATCGCCTATCACGGCCGCGCCTCCTCGCTCGGCATTTCCGGCCAGCAGGTGCGCCGGCCGTGGGGCCAGGTGATGCCGCGCGGGGCGGGGCAGCCGCAGCTCGCGCCGAGCGTGCGACTCGACTACGAGCTCGAGATCGGCGTGATCATCGGCTGCGGCAACCGCCTCGGCTCGCCGATCCCGGTCGCCGCGGCCGAGGACCATGTGTTCGGTCTCTGCCTGCTCAACGACTGGTCGGCACGCGATGTGCAGGCGTGGGAATATCAGCCGCTCGGCCCCTTTCTCGGCAAGAGCTTCGCCACCACGATCTCCCCCTGGGTGGTGACGCTCGAGGCGCTCGCGCCGTTCCGCCTGCCCTGGACCCGGCCGGCCGCCGACCCGCAGCCGCTTCCTTATCTGGACTGCCCGGAGCTGCGCGCCGCAGGCTCGCTCGATCTGCATCTCGAGGTTGCGTTGGAGAGCGCAGCCATGCGCGCTGCCGCGGCCGCGCCGCAATCGCTGGCGCGAACCAACTTCCGGCACAGCTACTGGTCGCTCGCGCAGATGGTCGCGCATCACACCGTGAACGGCTGCAACCTCGAAGCCGGCGACCTCCTCGGCAGCGGCACTCAGTCGGGACCGGCACCCGCGGAAGCCGGCTCCCTCCTCGAGCTCACCGATGGCGGTAAGCGGCCGCTGGAGCTGCGCAGTGGGGAGACGCGCACGTTCCTCGAGGACGGCGACCGGGTGATCCTCAGGGGTTGGTGCGAGCGCCAGGGGCGCGCGCGCATCGGCTTCGGCGAGGCGAGCGGCACCGTGCTCGCACCACACGCTGCCTACAACATATAACCGATGTCCGATGCGGCTGTCGGGTAGGCAAAAAGCGCGTGCCGCAGGGCATCGGCGCTCAGGTTCTCGCGGATCGCCAGCGCGAACAGATTGATGGTGTCCTCGGCGGCCGGGCCGACGAGGTGCGCTCCCAGGATATGCCGGTTGGTCTCGTCGATGAGAACCTTGAAACCATAGACCGGCTCGGCGAGCCGCCGCGCGGTGTACCACTCGGAAGCCCGCGCACAGCGGACTCGCACTCGCGGGCAGGCCTCGCGCGCCGCCCCCTCATCGAGCCCCACTGCGGCGATCGGTGGGATGGTGAAGGCCACCGTCGGTACCGCGTGATAGCGGGCGATGCGGGTATTGCCGCCGAGGAGGTTCGCCGCGACGATCTCCGCATCCCGGCCCGCCACGGGCGTCAGCGGCGGACCGCGCTGTGCGGAATCGCCCGCCGCATAGACCGCGGGGTTGGAAACGCTCTGCAGCCAATCGTTGAGCCGCAGGCGGCCGTGCTCGTCGACGGCGATCCCCGCGGCCTCGACCTCGAGCGTCTCCAGCGCGGGCCGGCGTCCTGCGGCATGCACCACGAGGTCCGCCTCGAGCGCGGTCGCAACGCCTCGCGCCGAATACCGCACCGTCAACCCCTGCCCGCCGCGCTCGATGGCCTCGACCCGGGCGCCGGTCGCGACGGTGATGCCCATGGCGCGGAACGATTCCATGAGCCAGCCGACCAGGTCCGCATCGAACCCCGTCAGCATCCGCTCGCTCTTCTGCAGCACGGTGACCCGCGCCCCCGAGAGCGCCGCGATGTTGGAAAACTCCGCGGCGATGTAGCCGCCGCCGATGAAGACTACCCGCTCGGGGAGCGACTCGAGCGACAGGAACTCCTCGTTCGTGATCGCGTATTCCTGTCCCGGAATGCCGAGCGGTACGGGCTCCGCGCCCGCGGCCAGCACGATGTTGCGAGCCTCGAGCGCGGTGTCCTCCACCGCGAGCTCACTCGGGCCTTTGAACCGCGCCACGCCGTGAAAGGCATCGATGCCCGCCTCCCGGTACTCCCGCGCGCGCTGCGCCGGTACCGGATCGGTGAAGGTGCGTTTGAAGGAGATGAGATCGGCCCAATCGACCGACGGCTCCCCCCGAACGCCATGGCCCGCGAGCCGCCTCGCCGACCGCACCGCTTCCGCACCGGATACCAACACCTTCTTGGGATCACAGCCGCGCAGCGCGCAGGTGCCGCCGAAGGGCCGGCAGTCGACGATGGCAACGCTGCGGCCGGCGTGTCGAACCCGGGAGGCCACGCCCGAGGCCGCGGCACCGCTGCCGACAACGATGAGGTCGTAGCGTTTGTTCATGCCTCGGGCGCTACAGCAAGCGCGAGGCCCGCGATTCCTGCCGCCGTTATTGGCGGTAGCCGATGCGGAAGGCGCCCCAATGCCGGCCACGCACCCAGATGGGCGAGGACAGGTCTTTCATCAACATGAAGCTGCCGCCGCCCATGTCTCGCCGATAGGTCTGCAGCAGAAAGGGCCTGGTGTTGCGGGCGACCTTCTGCACCGCGCGATCCTTGAAGAGGCGGCGGTTGCGGCAGTGCGCCGCGTTCCAGACCGGATCCTTGCCTTGAGGCTGGCGGTAGTTGGGATTGTGTGCAGGCTTCTAGTGAATGAGGCGGCTGCAAAGGTCCAGCAGCGGGCTCGGCAGCACACCGAGCGCGAGCACTGCCGCGGCATTGACGCCGATGACCAGGCGCGGTCCGAGCGGCCGCAGAGTGGCCGGCAGGTTCTCCGGCGGCGCATCGAAATACATCAGTTTGACGACCCGCAGGTAGTAGAACGCGCCCACCACGGACATCACCACGGAAACGACGACGAGGCCGAGATGGCTCGTCTCCCAGAGCGCCTGGATGATCCTCAGCTTCGCCCAGAAGCCGACGAAGGGTGGCACGCCGGCGAAGGAGAACATCAGTACCATCATCACCAGCGCGAGCAGCGGGTCACGCTGGTATAGGCCCTTGTAGTGATCGAGCCTGTCAGCCTCGAAGCCTTTGCGGCTCGCGAGCAGGATCACGCCGAAGGCGCCGAGCGCCATGAGCACATACACCAGCATGTAGTAGAGCGCGGCCGTGTAGCCGCTCGGCGTACCCGCGACGAAACCGAGCACGATGAAGCCGACGTGGCCGATCGTCGAATATGCGAGCATGCGCTTCAGGTTCGACTGAACTATCGCCACCACGTTGCCGACGATCAGGGTCAACACTGCGAGGGGCGTCAGCATCAGAGTCCAGTCGGCAGACGTACCGGCAAGGCCGTGCGCAAGCAGGCGCAGCGTCAGCGCAAAGTACGCGATCTTCGGCACAGTACCGACGAAGAGCGTCACGCTCGTCGGGGCCCCCTCATAGACGTCCGGCAGCCACATATGAAACGGGACGGCACCGAACTTGAAGGCGACGGCAACCACGATGAAGGCGAGACCGAGGATCACACCCAGGCTGCCCGGCGTGTTGAGCTTCGTCGCAATCACCTCGAGATCGAGCGTCCCGGTGAGGCCGTAGATGATCGACATGCCATAGAGCAGCGTGCCGGAAGCAATCGCGCCCAGCACGAAGTACTTCATGGCAGACTCAGCAGCGATCCCCGAATCCCGGTCGAACGCGACCATTGCGTACACCGAAAGCGCGAGCAACTCCACGCCGATGTAGACAGTGAGCAGGCTATTGGCCGAGACGAGGACGAAGACGCCCAGGAGCGCCGTAAGTGCGAGGACGTAGTACTCACCGCGCAGGATGTCGCGGTTCTCGAGGTACATGCGCGAGTAAAGCAGCGCCACGGCCACGAAGAGGAACCCGGCGAGCTTCAGCACGAAGGCCAGCGGGTCCGTCACGTACATGCCATCGAAGAGGACGGCATGATGGCCGATGTTGGCGTAGCGCACGGTGAGCGCCGCGCCGATCGCGAGGACGACGAGCGTGAGCGTCGCGGTCGCACCCGGGCGCTTCTCGCCAACGAAAACCTCGAAGAGCAGCACCACGCAGACCGCGAACGCCAGGTAGATCTCCGGGACCGCGGGGGCCATGCTGTGCAGGGTCATCATTCGCCAGTCTTCATGTTTGAGCCAGTCTTCATGTTGGAGGACCTGCGGACCGCATCACACCGGCAGCTTGGTGGCGACCGCCTGGGTGACCAGGTGATGGATCGAGGGCTCCATGATCTTGAGGAGCGGCTGCGGCCAGATCCCGATCGCCAGCACGAGGACCGCCAGCATGCCGAGCACGATGAACTCCCGGCCGTTGAGGTCCGTGAGGTGCGCGACCTGATCGTTGGCCACCGGACCGTAGAGCACCCGCTTGACCAGCCAGAGTGTGTAGCATGCCCCCAGGATCAGCGTCACGGCGGCGAGCGTCGAATACCAGAAGCTCGCCTTGAAGCTCGCGAGGATCACCAGGAACTCCCCGACGAACCCCGA
>Ga0134126_10000434_pt1 | contig 53852 bp, 48 predicted proteins | sample KB31752_FD_96881 | JGI IMG/M metagenome (GOLD analysis project Ga0134126, IMG submission 96881) | Terrestrial soil microbial communities with excess Nitrogen fertilizer from Kellogg Biological Station, Michigan, USA - KB3-175-2 | ecosystem: Environmental > Terrestrial > Soil > Unclassified ...
CCTTTGGCCTTTTACCTTTAGCCCCTGCCTGCCGGCAGGCAGGTTTTACCTTTTTAATATGAAAATAGCCGTATTTGGAGCGACTGGCCGCATTGGCAGCCGCATTGTTACCGAAGCATTAAACCGCGGGCACGACGTTACCGCCGTTGTGCGCCATCCTGAAGATTATACGCTCGAGCTCCCTCATTTACGGGTAGCCAAAGCGGATCTTTTTAAAACGCAGGAAGTAGAAACGGCCGCGTTCGACCAGGATGCCGTAGTCTGCTCGTATAATTATACGCGTGGGGCCGCGCCTTCCACTATAACCGAGATCGCGGTACCGTTGGTAAACGGCGTAAAGCAAGCGCATGTAAAGCGGTTAATTATTGTTGGCGGAGCAGGCAGTCTGGAGGTAGCGCCGGGCGTGCAGCTGGTCGACACGCCTGATTTTCCGGCGGCCTATAAACCCGCTGCCCTTGCAGCGCGCGAAGCATTAAAATTATACCAACAGGAAAAGGAGTTGGAATGGACCTATGTCAGCCCCTCGGCTGAAATAGCGCCCGGCGAGCGTACCGGGAAGTACCGTACCGGCACCAACCAATTGTTAAAAGATGCCAACGGGAATAGTTTTATAACCATGAAAGACTTCGCTGCGGCGATCATCGACGAGATCGAAAACCCGCAGCATATCAGGCAGCAGATGACGGTGGGATACTAAAGGAGGTGAAAGGTAAAACCCGCCTGCCGGCAGGCAGGGGCGAAGGGTAAAAGGCAATTCACCTTCACCTTTAGCCTTTATCCTTTCACCTTTATCCTTTCACCTTAAACAAATATTTCCCCCTTCAAATAAGTGACCGCCTTGCCGCTCATGAGCACGCGGTCGCCTTTGAGTTCGCACCAAAGTTCACCTTTGCGGGGCGATAGCTGGTAAGCGTGCAGCTTTGTTTTCCCAAGTTTTTCGGCCCAGTAGGGTATCAGGTTGCAATGCGCCGAGCCTGTAACTGGGTCTTCGGGTATGCCCGCGCCCGGCGCAAAAAAGCGGGAGACAAAGTCGGCTTTTTCACCAGGGGCCGTGATGATCACACCAACGGTATCCATTTTTGATAACGCAAAAAAATCGGGCGAGATATCACGGATATCCTGCTCAGTTTCATAAACCAGGAAATAATCTCTCGACCGCAAAATCTCCAGCGGCTGTTTTTCGCCTAAAGCCTCCACCAGGCCGTTGGGCTGCTCGATAGGAATAGCCGGCCGGGATGGGAAATCCATAGTATACTTATCGCCTTCCTTTTTTACGGTCAGCGTGCCTGCTTTTACCGTTTCAAAATGGATAACGTCTTGCTTATAACCCAACTCGGTAAACAAAATATGCGCGGAAGCCAGCGTGGCATGCCCGCAAAGGTCGATCTCATATTCGGGCGTAAACCACCTTAATTTATATCCCGTTTCATTTTTTACGAAAAAAGCCGTTTCGGCAAGATTATTTTCGACGGCAATTTTTTGCATGGTTTCATCGGGCAGCCACTCGTTCAGCGGGCAGATCGCGGCCGGGTTGCCACCAAAAAGCTGGTCGGTAAAGGCGTCGGCCTGGTATATGGGGATGGTCATAGAATTATTTGTTGGCATTATTTTGCAAAAGCATTACCTGTTAGCCTCACCTAAATCCTCTCCAAAGGAGAGGACTTTAACTTCGCGCTTTAAATTGCACTTATTTTAGTCCTCCATTTTGAAGGGAGGCATGTTGTGAGTAAGCACTAATTTATGCCGCTAAGATAATGGTAAGTAACTAATTCATCAATATGATTCACCGGTTTGATATAACCATCTTCAAGGATCATCGTTTGATGGCATACATCCAAAACATTATAATATTGATGATCGGTTATTATGATGCCTTTCTTTTGAGCGACTGCTTTGAGCAAGGGTTTGAAAAATTCGGCCTGCACAGGCGAGATATGCGTGAAAGGCTCATCCAGCAGAATGAAATCGGCTTTATTGTATAAGACCAGCAATGTTTCTAAAATCCGGAGCTCGCCGCCCGAAAGTTGGCCTGCCGTTTTATGGCAATGGTCTTTGAAAATCGGAAGTTCCGCAATTTCGTCCCAGTCTGATTTATCAACTAACATCCGGGCCAGGTTTTTGATCTTTATACCGTGCGGCAAATAATTGTGCTGCGGTAAATACGCTATCCGGTTATTGACATAGCCTTTATTAATAAATTCATTATTGATGCTTACATATTTGTAAGAGGGGGTGAGGGAACCGAAAATGATTTTCAATAACGACGATTTGCCTGAACCGTTTCTTCCCAGCAATCCCACAATTTGTCCCTGACTGCACTCAAGATATACCCCCTGCAATATTTTTCGGTCGTTGAACGATAGCTGTACGCTATCAACCTTTAGCGTGAGTGGCAGCATGTGTTATTAAAGTATAAAATGTAGCCAGGATCATATAGATCAGCATGTCGGCGGCGAAAGCGCTGATGAGTATTTTCCTGACCCTGTAGCCTGCGTTCCGAAAATAAAAGTAACTGTCGCGGGAGTAATAATAATGAAGAGCAGCTGCGCCAAGAAAGCCGATAATTTTTGCGAAAAAAAGATTCCCGGTATCGCCAAAACCGGCATCGTAAATAAAAATAACTGCCGCAAGGACGCTGAATGCTATGTTATATGATAACAGCAGCCCGTAAACCTGAAAAGTGAGAATAGCTATCCGCTTCAAATGATAATTGTGACATCTATCAAACAGATTTAACGGTGGATTATTGCCCGGGTAGGGAGCCAAGAAGTCAAGAGTCAAGAAATCAAGAGCCAAGAATCAAGGGGGATAGAGTCGAGAGTCAAGAATTAAACAGAACAAAAAAGCCAGACTTCATCTGAAGCCTGGCTCTTGAATCTTGACTCTATTCTATTTATCCTAAATAGGATTTCAATATCTTGCTTCTTGAAGTATGGCGGAGCCTTTGCAGCGCCTTATCTTTGATTTGGCGTACACGCTCGCGGGTCAGGTTGAATTTTTCGCCGATCTCTTCCAATGAAAGCGGGTGATTGGTGCCTAAACCAAAGAATAGGACGATGATCTCACGCTCACGCTCGGTAAGCGTCGACAACGAACGTTTTATCTCTTCGGATAACGATTCATTGATCAGTATCGAATCGGTATTGGGCTCCTGGTTTTCCAGTACGTCTAATAAGGTGTTTTCCTCGCCTTGCACAAACGGCGCGTCCATGGACACATGCCGGCCCGAATTGCTTAAAGTATCTGAAATTTTGTCAACCGTTGTCTCCAGCATATCAGCCAGCTCCTCGGGCGAAGGCTCGCGCTCGTATTCCTGCTCGAGCTTTGAAAATGCTTTGCTTATTTTACTTAACGAACCTACCTGGTTCAATGGCAGGCGCACGATACGCGATTGCTCGGCAATCGCCTGCAATATGGATTGGCGGATCCACCAGACGGCGTAGGATATAAATTTAAAACCCTTGGTTTCGTCAAAGCGTTTCGCAGCCTTTATCAGGCCCAGGTTGCCTTCATTGATCAGGTCGCCTAAGGTAAGCCCCTGGTTTTGATATTGTTTGGCAACGGAAACTACGAAACGTAAATTTGTTTTTGTTAAGCGTTCTAACGCGGCCTGGTCACCTTCCCTGATCTTTTGTGCTAATATTACTTCTTCCTCGGCAGTTATCAAATCAACCTTACCAATTTCGTGAAGATATTTGTCTAAAGACTGCGACTCACGGTTGGTAATTGATTGGGTTATTTTGAGTTGTCTCATCTATTTTTTTAACCTCAGTCCTGTTTTTTTTAGGTTAGAACGTGCAAAGGTATAAAATTGTTATTTAATTTTTTTAGCAAAATCTTTATTTACAAAAAGATTATACGATTGGTGAGCAGGCAGTTGTGAATGTTGAATTTGACCGTGTAGAGACGCATGATTATGCGTCTCTACGGCAATTCATCCAACCCGAATGTATCCTTCACCCTTATCCCCTTTTCCGTTTGCTGCAGCGTACAGCACTCGTTTACCGGGTCGTGCTCCAGGAATAATATATACTCCTTTTCTACGGCCTCGTTTAAAACAATTTTCTTTTCGCCCAGAGTTTTTAGGGGGAACATATCATAGGCCATGATATAAGGTATAGGGATATGACCAATGGAGGGCAATAGGTCGGCCATGTATAAAACTTGCCTGCCCTTATAATTGATCAAGGGCAGCATCATCGCGTCGGTATGGCCGTAAACAAACCGGATATGGATGTCATCGGTAAAACGAATACCATCTTCAACAGGAATAAATTTTAATTGACCGCTTTCCTGTATCGGCAATATGTTTTCTTTAAAAAACGACGCCTTTTCGCGTTCGTTCGGGTTAACCGCCCAGTCCCAATGCTGCCGGTTGCTCCAATAGGCTGCGTTTTTAAAAGCGGGCAATAATTGTTCGCCTTCGCGGATGATCGCCCCGCCCACATGATCGAAGTGCAGATGAGTTAAAAACACGTCAGTGATATTATCGCGGTGGAAGCCCTTTGCGGCGAGCGAACTGTCCATTGTAGCATCGCCATGCAAATAATAATGACTGAAAAACTTTTCATCCTGCTTATTCCCGATACCGGTATCGATCAATATCAGCCTGTTTCCGTCTTCGATCAGCAGGCAGCGCATGGCCCAGGTGCAAAGGTTATTTTCGTCGGCAGGATTGGTTTTGTTCCAGATGGATTTCGGCACCACGCCAAACATGGCGCCCCCGTCGAGTTTGAAAAAGCCGGTGTTAATGGTATGTAGTTTCATTTTAGTCGATAGTCAATGGACCATAGTCCATAGTTTGGTTATTTATTTTTCGATAATCCTATGGACTATTGACCATGGACTACGATACCGTATTCGTTAAACAATTGTTCCGCCTCGTGCAAAAGCGTTGCTTCTTCATCTCTCATCGCATAAACGGTTCCAATTTGTTTATCAAGGCATAAAGTTAGCATTTCGTGAACATAAGAAGCCGAAGCCGGGTTTGGCAAACGGATCATTTTCATAAATTCCGGCAGATCGTGATGATCGCCTAAAATAACCGGTGCGGGTGCCAATTTATTTTTGAGGCGTTGGGCCTCGGCCGAAATCGCCGCAGTTATAAGGATGTTCATAACAAGCGCTTAATTAATGGACGATCAAACCATCCTTCATCGAAACCGTCCGGTCGGAAAGGTCGGCCAGTGCCTGGTTATGTGTAACGATCACAAACGTTTGACCGAACTCGTCGCGAAGCTTGAAAAAAAGCTCGTGCAATTCCAGCGAATTTGCCGAATCCAAATTTCCGGAGGGCTCGTCTGCGAAAATTAACGAAGGCTCATTGATCAGCGCGCGGGCCACAGCCACGCGTTGCTGTTCGCCTCCCGAAAGCTCGTTGGGTTTGTGGCTTAGCCGCTCGCCAAGTCCCAGCAATTCGAGCAACCCGGTTGCTTTTTTTTCGGCCTCCCTGCGCGGTTTGCCAAGAATAAACGCCGGGATACAAACATTTTCGACGGCATTAAACTCGCCCAGCAAATGATGGAACTGGAATATAAAACCGATCTTCTGGTTACGGAACGCGCTTAAATGTTTGTTATCCAGCCGGCTTACTTCGATGTTATCGATATAAAGCTTGCCATTGTCTGGGCGGTCTAAAGTGCCCAAAATGTTCAATAACGTGCTCTTCCCGGCGCCCGATGCACCCACGATAGTCACAATTTCGCCCTTTTTTACTTCCAGGTCTACACCTTTTAATATTTCCAGCTGTCCGTACGCTTTGTGGATATTTTGAGCTTTGAGCATGGGCGAAGTTAGAGATTAGTGATTGGAGATGAGAGACCAGGCGGTTATTTTTTGCTAAACTATGATTTTCATAATTAAATACCAGATTAAATAGGAGTTTAACTATGGTTTCAATATTGTTTGGCGCTTATCCTCGTAATCGGTAAAATAACTAACCTCTAATCTCCAATCGCTGATCTCTATTTCCAAACTAAATAGTAGCTTTACGGCAAATTTTACAGGTACATGAACATTCACGAATACCAGGGCAAAGCGATACTGAAAAGCTTTGGCGTAAGGGTGCAGGAAGGAATCGTAGCCGAAACCGTTGAACAGGCCGCCGATGCTGCGAAAAAGATGAAGGAAGACTACGGCTCAGACTGGGTGGTAATAAAAGCGCAAATACACGCGGGCGGGCGGGGCAAAGGCGGCGGCGTTAAATTAGCCAAAAACCTGGATGAGGTTAAAGAAAAAGCAGGTAATATTTTAGGAATGCAGCTGGTTACCCCGCAAACCGGGCCTGGGGGCAAGTTAGTAAACAAGGTGCTTGTTGCACAGGATGTTTATTACCCCGGCGAAACTCCGACTAAGGAATTTTATATCAGCGTATTGCTGGACCGGGCGAAGGGCCGCAATATCATCATGTACTCAACCGAGGGCGGGATGGACATCGAAGAAGTTGCGCATTCAACACCTGAAAAAATACACAAAGAAGAAATTGATCCGAAAGTGGGGCTGCAGAGTTTCCAGGCGCGTAAAATTGCCTTTAACCTGGGATTATCAGGCGATGCGTTTAAGGATATGGTGAAATTTATCACCGCGCTTTATAAAGCATATGACGCCACCGACTCGTCGCAGTTCGAGATCAACCCGGTTTTAAAAACATCGGATAATAAAATATTAGCGGTCGACGCCAAGGTGAACCTGGACGACAATGCTTTGTTCCGTCACCCCGATTTTGCCGCTTTGCGCGATACAAATGAAGAGGACCCCATGGAGGTTGAAGCGAGCAAGTCAAACCTGAACTATGTAAAGCTGGATGGTAATGTAGGCTGTATGGTGAACGGCGCAGGCTTAGCCATGGCAACCATGGATATTATAAAACTTGCCGGCGGCGAGCCAGCAAACTTTTTGGATGTTGGCGGCACGGCGAATGCCGAAACGGTGAAAGCGGCGTTCAATATCATTTTAAAAGACCCGCATGTAAAGGCCATACTGATCAATATTTTTGGCGGTATCGTGCGCTGCGACCGCGTGGCACAGGGTGTTATCGATGCTTATAAAGAGATTGGCAATATTCCCGTTCCGATCATCGTTCGGTTACAGGGAACAAACGCCAAAGAAGCCAAGCAGCTGATCGATAATTCGGGATTAAAAGTTTATTCGGCTATATTGCTGAAAGAAGCTGCAGAGAGGGTGAAGGAGGTGCTGGCGCTGTAGCTTGTTTATTGGTTCACTTGTTCATTAGTTCATTGGTAGGCTTCGTTATATAAAGTTGCGATCTTGAACTATTCACCAATGAACCATTGAACTATTGAACTAATGAACCAGGAATGTATATTATAAAAGTAAAAGGCGTTGCCAAAATACCCGATTATGTACAGCTGCGGGACGATAAGTTTACCTTGCTGGCTTATTTCAGGGTCGACAGGCCGGAAAAGTCGCTGGATAAGGCAGGGCTTCATGATAAAACGGATTATATAATGAATATCATTAAAGATCTGCCTTTTGGCCAGATCTTAAAATTAGAGCTATAAATATGATCGGGAATTCCATTATAAAACTGCAGAAGGTTGATATTTTTCAGCAATCGCACCTGGTATTGTCGGATGTGAACCTCGAAATTGAAAAAGGCGATTTTGTTTGGTGCATCGGCCAAACCGGTTCGGGTAAAAGCAGCCTGCTCAAAGTTATTTACGGCGACTTGAGTATTACGACCGGCAGCGGCCATGCCTGCGGGTACGATCTTAACCATATTAAAACGTCGGATATTCCATTTTTGCGCCGTAAACTGGGTATTGTTTTCCAGGATTTTCAATTGCTTACCGACCGTTCGGTTGAGCAGAACCTGCAGTTTGTGATGAAGGCTACAGGCTGGACCGACAAAAACCTGATCGCTGAAAGGATACTTGACGTACTGGAAAAAGTAGGAGTGCGTTCCAAGCTGAAAAAAATGCCGCACGAGCTTTCAGGCGGCGAGCAGCAGCGTGTGGTAATAGCCCGCGCATTGCTTAATGATCCTGAAATTATACTTGCCGACGAGCCTACCGGTAATCTCGATCCGGATACATCCGAAGAAATTGTTTTGCTGCTAAAGCAGATCAGCCAATCTGGTACGGCGGTGCTTATCGCCACACACGATTATCATATTATCCGCACCTTTCCATCGCGTATCATCAAATGCGAAAACGGGAAGGTGTTGGTTGATGTGAAGATGGCTTAAACGGTTTGCAGTTACCGGTTTGCAGTTCACAGACATAATCTTAGTCAATAACTGCCAACTGCGCACAGCTAACTGCAAACAAATCAGGTTATTTAAATAATCACTGACACGTTGTCGTAAAACCGCAAATGGCAAGATACTTGATTGGCACTATAGGCTTATGAATTTTAATGATATGCTGAAGAAAAAAAAGAAAGAGGATTCAGATAACCCTGAAATAAACGAAACAATAACTGGCAATGCCCGGGCGGAAGGCCAGGCACAAACGCAGCACGATGCAGAAGCGTTGGAAGCGCCCACTGCCGAAGATAAGCTGAAAGAGGAAATATCATTGGCGAACGATAAATATTTGCGTTTATATGCCGAATTTGATAACTTCCGGAGGCGTACTATTAAAGAACGCGAGGAAGCGCGAAAGATGGAGGGCAAAGACGTAATTGTCGCTTTGCTGCCCGTTTTGGACGACTTTGACCGCGCATTGCGGTCGATGGAAAACGCGACTGAAGTAGAGCCGGTTAAAGAAGGCGTTCAATTGATACAAAATAAGCTGAAAAACGTGCTGGCGCAAAAAGGGTTGAAAGAAATGGAGTCGATAGGCGCCGCGTTCGACCCGGAATTGCATGAAGCCATTACCAATATACCCGCGCCCGACGAAGCATGGAAAGGCAAGGTAATGGATGAGATGGAGAAGGGTTATTTCCTGAACGACAAGGTGGCTAGGTTTGCCAAGGTTATCGTGGGAGCGTAATATAGAATGTCGGATTTCGAATTTTCGATTTCGAATTTATCCAAGACATCGCTATCGTGCCTGCATGATTAAAAGCAATTGATATAAAAAATCCAAAAATTCGAATCAATAATAAGTTAGATAATAAAAATTCGAAATTCGAAATCCGAATTTCGAAATAAAACAAGACATGGCTAAAAGAGATTATTACGACGTATTGGGCGTAGCGAAAGGTGCCGATGCTGACGAGATCAAGAAGGCTTACCGCAAAATGGCGATCAAGTACCATCCTGACAAAAACCAGGGTGATAAGGCTGCTGAGGAAAAGTTTAAGGAAGCTGCCGAAGCGTACGAAGTATTGAGCAGCCCCGACAAGCGGCAGCGGTACGACCAGTTTGGCCATGCGGCCAATGCCCACTCGGCCAATGGCGGTGGCTTTGGCGGCGGCGGCATGAATATGGAAGATATTTTCAGCCAGTTTGGGGATATCTTTGGCGGGGGCAGTCCGTTCGAAGGCTTTTTTGGCGGGGGCGGGCGGCAGGGAAGCTCAGGCGGGCGCCGCGTTAAGGGAAGCAACCTGCGGATTAAAGTGCGGTTAACACTCGAGGAGATAGCGAACGGTACCGAGAAAAAAATAAAGGTAAACAAGCAGATCATTTGCAGCACATGCGATGGTACAGGGGCAAAGGACAAATCGTCGGTTCAAACCTGCAAAACCTGCGGCGGCTCGGGTGCGGTGCGCAGGGTAACCAATACCATCCTGGGCCAGATGCAAACTACCAGCACCTGTCCCACCTGTAACGGCGAAGGTACCACCGTACTTTCAAAATGTACCGTGTGCCATGGCGATGGCGTTGTTCGCGGCGAAGAGACCATTAGCATCAATATTCCGGCAGGGGTGAGCGAAGGCATGCAGCTGAGCATGAGTGGCAAGGGCAACGCGGCCCCGCGCGGCGGGGTTCCGGGCGATTTGATCATCCTGATCGAAGAGATCCCGCATGAAACGTTAAAACGTGACGGCAATAATGTGATCTACGACCTGCATGTCAATTTCGTTGACGCTGCTTTAGGCACCAGCGTTGAAGTGCCTACCATCGACGGCAAGGTGAAAATAAAGCTCGATCCGGGCACCCAGGGCGGTAAGATACTGCGTTTGAAGGCTAAGGGCGTGCCCGAGGTAAATTCATACCACCGCGGCGATCAGCTGGTGCATATTAACATCTGGACCCCAAAGGCGTTAAGCCGCGAGGAACGCGAGCTGCTTGAAAAACTGCAGGATTCACCAAATTTTAAACCAAGTCCCGGTAAAAACGAGAAAAGCTTTTTTGAGCGGATGAAGGAATATTTTGAGTAAGGTTAAAGGTTAATGGCGAAAGGTTAAAGGTTTGGAATCCGGTATTGGAAGATTTTGAGCTTTAATTTTCTAAATTAGATTTAATTTGATTCTCTATATTTTCAATTAGCCCCCTTACTATCAATCGCCTTTCAGCAATTGAAATCCCCTCGTGGTATTTTTTTGAAATAATTAGGCGTTCTTGCTCATCCAAAATATCGTAATTATACATTTTGAATATAAAAACTCGCTTAGTCTCAATATTAAATACTTTCCTCATACTCTTAAAACCAGTATAAAAAAAATTTAATTCAATTTTCTCAAAATTCGAATATCTACTGGAAATAAAATTCAGCATATTTTGATTGAAGCCATAAAACATTTCCGATTCACGATAGACTCCGTGTTTGTGTCTATAAACGAATATGAGATTTATCACCTTGCTACACTTTATAAACAAATCATCGAATTTGTCGGCTTTATTCATTATTGCTGTCACTAAAGGATGGAGATCTGTGACAATTATATTGCTCACGTTGTTGTAAGATTTTTTTTCTTTGTATGTAGAGGTTTCCTGAAGTTGCATTTTAAACAACGCAATCTCCTTATCAATATCTTCATCCTCATCGATATCTCCGCCTGCTGCAGCCTTTTGATATAGTTGTAATGAATCTTTAACTCGCTCGCTTATGTATTCAACAAATGGCCAGCTATCCCCAACGTCAGCCCTATTTAATATTGAGTAATAATTTTGTCGATCATCCATTTTAATAATAATTGGGGGATAGCCATTACGCATTAAAATCAAGTTCATCAACATTCTTGATAGTCGCCCATTGCCATCGTCAAAAGGATGAATCGCAACAAATTTGTGATGAAACAAAGCAGCAATTACAACCGCATGAATATTTTGATTAGAAGCTACTTCTTTATACCATTCCATTAACCCTTGCATCTTAGCGGGAGTCTCTTCGGGCGTTGCGTAATAATGAATTTCGCCAGTTGCGGTTTTTACGTGATTAGCTGAGGTTTTATATTCGCCCAATGTAATTCTTTTCGTAGTGGATAAACCTTCGGCGGTTTTGGCCTTGGTATCGTAAGGCTCAACTAAGATCATTGCATGCAGATTCCGTATGTCAGCCTCAGATATTGGTCTGGAGTCTTTTACAATTGATAGCAAAAAATTTATAGCATCATTATGGCCGCGTATGTCTAAATGATCTTTCAGCGGTTTTCCTTTGGCGGTTATCCCTTCCATTAAAAAAGCAACCGTTTCGCCATAACTCAAACGATTCCCTTCAATGGCATTCGAATGATAGTTCCAATCTAAGCGAAGTTTCTGCATCACCTTACCTTCCACGTCTTCCGGTAAAGGACGCAGTTCGTCGATCTGCATTTTCAACGCATCAACTTCGCCTAATATGTTGGCGGTACTAAACTCTGTTTCCAGTTTAAGATTCATCATTTAAAGATAGGAAAATACTTAAAAGGGAATATGATTACCTTTTTACCTCCTTTTACCTCCAACCGGCTGCTGCATTATCAATTGATTAATCAATTTCTGCACTTCCTTATAGTCCGCCTTTTCAACCAAATAAGCCTGGCCGGTACTGCTGTCATCCCAGGTATTCTTGCCATCATCTGCAACTATGATCCTTCCTTTATGTAAAGTGTACCAGCTGTCATATCCTTTTATCGCTACCAAAACAGCGGTTTCGTCCCAGCTTTTGCGGCCGGCGGAATCTTCTTTTGCCATCGGGATCGCAATGCGGAAAACATCCTTTACAGGGTCGTTCGTTATAGCATCGTTATGAATCAGCGGCAAGCCTGCCTTGATCTTTTCTCCGATCTCAAACCCGCTAAAAATGACCGGCGTGGGCCAGTTTGCATAAACATTTTGCGATGCCTTTGCATCCTTCATCACGTTAAACTCATACCCCGAGGGAAATTTGCCGCCCATGCAAACCAATCGTTTTACTTTTCTTTTCACCAATTCCGTCCCCGAAAGGGAGGAATAATCATCGGCCTTTGTATTCAATAAATTGGAAAGGTTAGTTAAAAAGCCTACGGTTACGATGGTTACGCTATGGTCGGGCCGCGCGGCCAGTATTTTTCGGTATAGCTTTACGGCATCCCAGGCTTCGGCATTCGTTTTTATTTTATGCGGATATCTGGCAAGCAAGGTATCGGTCCAGTGCTGCCAATCGCGCAGCTCCAAAGCATAGCCTTTTGGCACACCGACAGGAATATTGGGGCGGTTAAAATACGTGTTGAAAATATTCAGCACCCCGGCCACGCCCTCGTATTTGGTGCTTGCCATAGTAGCCAGGATCTTCGCTTCGCTTTTATCGGCCAGGGCGTGTAAAATGGTTATGGCGCCCGCATCATCGTAGTCGGGGCCCATATCGCTGTCGAAAATGATGGGAACGGGTTTGAGATTTTGTTGGGCAATAACAGTTACCGAACAGCAAACGGTTAGCAGGAAAACGATCGTTCTTTTAAGCATTATAAATGGTTGATTGGGTTGATTAAGTTGTAAGTTAGAAAATTGCAGTTACTAATCATCAACTACCGACCGTAAAGATTTAATAAAATTTAACGTAATCAACTATTCACTCAACCAACTTAGTGAACTAATCTGTAACTTTAAGCTGCAATATCTCTCTAATTCCGGAACTATTAATTGATACCCTTTTCTTATGCTAAGCATCCGCAATATTGTAAAGCAATACGCCGGGCACACGGCTTTAAACGATGTAAGTTTGGAAGTTGAACGCGGGCAGATATTCGGGCTTTTGGGCCCCAATGGCGCCGGCAAAACTTCACTTATCCGCATTATCAACCAAATCACCGCACCCGATTCGGGCGAAATTTATTTTAACGGCGAAAAACTGAACCAGTCGCATATCGAGCGCATCGGCTATTTGCCCGAGGAGCGCGGCCTGTATAAAAAAATGGAGATCGGCGAGCAGATGATCTACCTGGCCCGATTAAAAGGATTAAGCCGCGATGAGGCGACCAAACGACTCAAAACATGGTTCGAAAAACTGGGCATGCAAACCTGGTGGAAGATGAAGATAGAGGAACTGTCCAAAGGTATGCAGCAAAAGGCCCAGTTTGTAGCCACCGTGCTGCACGAGCCCGACCTTATTATTTTAGATGAGCCCTTTAGCGGGTTCGACCCGGTGAATGCCGAGGTGATAAAAGACGAGGTACTGGAACTTAACCGCAAAGGCGCGACCATCCTGTTTTCGACACACCGCATGGAATCGGTGGAAGAACTGTGCGATTCGATCGCGCTGCTCGACCGGTCGGAAAAAATCCTGGACGGCCGGATAAAAGACATTAAAAACTCCTACCGCAATGATGTTTACCTGGTAGAATATAACGGTAAAAAGATCGACGATGATGCTTCGCAGCCATTTCAGCTGATGGACGAGATCGCCGATGGTGACGATTGCTACCGGGTCCGCGTGAAATTGAAGCCGGGCTCCACCTCCAATGACGTATTGCAATATCTGATCCCCAAAGTGCATGTCAATATGCTGCAGGAGGTGATACCGAGCATGAACGAAATTTTTATTGAAAAGGTTAATAAAATAGCTTAAGCCATGAACAAGATCTTACTCATAATACAGCGCGAATACATTACCAGGGTGCGCAAAAAAGCCTTCGTTATCATGACATTGCTGGTGCCGGCCCTTTTCGCCGCTATGTATGCGGTGATCGCCATGGTTGCCGGCAACAAGGATGAAACCATGCACGTGATCAACGTTATCGACACCAACCAGGTTTTTAAAGGCAAGCTCCAGGACCAGAAATTTATTAAATATCAATATCCCGCGGTATCGTTACAGGCGGCAAAAGTAAACCTGAAAAGCCAGAACGACCTGGTGCTTTATATCCCGGCCAGTGCAGGCGACACGGTGAAGCTGTTTTCAAAAAAGAAAACAACGCTGAGCCTTGGCGATAATATTCAGCGCGAATTGAATGATATAGCGACCGGCGCAAAATTGGTAAAGGCCGGCATTGATACGGCCAGCCTGCATAAAATAAAAAGCAACATCGTTGTCAAATCGAGCGAAATAACCGACGCGGGAGAAAAAAGTACGAGCATGGGCGCCAGCTATGCATTGAGCTTTGCCGGCGCAATACTGATATACATGTCGTTATTTATTTACGGAGCACAGGTTATGCGCGGCGTGATCGAGGAGAAAACAAGCCGTATCATTGAAGTGATCGTATCATCGGTAAAACCGTTCCAGCTGATGCTGGGCAAAATAGTAGGGGTTGGTTTGGTTGGATTGACGCAATTTACATTATGGATTGGACTTTCGGCGGGGATAAGCTATTTGGTGGGGCATAACTCAACGAACAGCCCGGTTTATTCATTTGTGCACAATTTAGGCTCAAACGCGGGCTATGAGCTGGGGTGTTTCCTGTTTTACTGGATCACCGGGTTCTTGTTATACAGCGCGCTTTTTGCCGGTGTTGGCTCGGCGGTCGACAGTGAGACCGAAACCCAGCAGTTTATGTTCCCGATCACACTGCCTTTGTTATTCACTTATATCCTGTCGGTGTCGTACCTGTTCATGGTGCCCGATAGTCCGCTGGCCGTATGGTTATCGATTATCCCGCTAACCGCGCCGGTGGCCATGATGGTGCGGATACCGTTTAACGTGCCCGGCTGGCAGTTGGGTTTATCGATGGCGTTAATGATCGTTGGGTTTTTATTTACAACCTATGTGGCGGCGCGTATTTACCGGGTGGGTATTTTGATGTATGGCAAAAAAGCCAGCTATAAGGAACTGGCGAAATGGTTTTTTTATAAAGAGTAGGGTGGTGAGATGTGAGATGTGAGATGTGAGATGTGAGATGTGAGATGTGAGATGTGAGATGTGAGATGTGAGATGTGAGGAATTTGGGTGTTCAAATTACTGATTAAATTTACCTAATGAACCAGCGTGTGGCGGTTATCGATCTCGGGACCAATACTTTTCACCTATTGATCGCGGAGGGCACGGCCGAAGATTACCGTGAGTTGGTGCATGAGCAGGTTGCGGTTAAGCTGGGCGAGGGCGGTATAAACGACGGGGTGATCCAGGTTGTTGCATTTGAGCGTGGTTTGCAAACGATGGAGCAGTTTCGCCGTTTGATCGATCAGCATGGCGTCACAACTGTTAAGGCCATCGGGACTTCAGCGCTGAGGAGCGCCGAAAACGGTCGCGCTTTTATAGAGGCAGTGAAGGCCAAAACAGGTTTGACGATCGACATCGTTGACGGTGACGCGGAGGCTGAATATATCTATAAGGGGATAAAAGCCGCCGGGTGCTTGTCAAAAAATGACAGCCTGGTGATGGATATCGGCGGGGGAAGTATCGAGTTTATTATTTGCAATAAAGACCAAGTTAAGTGGAAGCAAAGCTTCGAGGCCGGCGCGGCGCGGCTAATGGACCGCTTTCACCACCGCGACCCCATCGCCCCTGAATCCATCACCGCGTTAACCCTTTATCTTGAAGACACGCTGGCGCCGCTGTTTGCAGCCGCTGCGAATTATAAAATTGAAAAACTGGTTGGGTCCTCGGGCGTATTCGAAACCTACGCGGCGCTGATCGAATCGGACAAAGGGAAATCCTTCGATCTTAAAAAAACAAAAAATTATGCGTTCGATAAGGACGAATTGCTGGCAGTTATCGAAAAGCTGGTACTCTCCACCCACCAGGAGCGCGCGGGAAATGAGCTGATCATACCGGTAAGGGTGGATATGATCGTGACGGCATCGATGTTGACGCGGTTTATGATCGGAAAGCTCGGAATTAACAAGATCGTAATGACGACCAATTCGTTAAAAGAAGGGGTATTGGCGGAGATGATGGAGTAAAAACTGACAGCCAAATATCTGTCCAAACGGCCGTGCTGAAAGCTAATGTTTGCGTTGGCAGCATCTGCTCAGAAGAAAAACTGAAAATTCGGTAACACAGCGTTTATATAAAATGAAAAATATTTGTCCGCCCGTATTAATATGAAAATGATAACATTATTAGTTACAGCACTGGTGTGTATGTTATTGATAAAATGCACCCATCCCAAACAGATCCGCTTTAGCCAGATTCAAAGTCCTACAAAATTTAACGGTAAGGTGGTAAATAACATATACTATGACGATTCTTTCCATTATAAAATAAAATCCCCGCTGGTTGGTCGCTGTTTGACGATCGAGATTTATTAAAAGTCGGTATACCTTATAAATATGCGACCTTTTTAATTGGTTTTAAGTCCGGTCAAAATGCTATTTACTTTTATGATGATGACCTGGCAAACTATAAAAACAGCCCCCAATCTTTATTGTTAGATTGCAAAAAAGAGGCAATACAAGAATTTACCAACATAGCCAACACCAATAACGGGGCTATTACAATATCACAAAACTATAAAATTGATAATTGTTTTGACGGGTTTGACGTTGCTTTGTATGATAAAGTGAACCATGCTTTTGTAATAAGCACATCAATGTTTTTCAAGTCGTCTAGTACAAATCATGCTATTGTCGGCGTAACTACCATTTTAAACAAAGATAGTCAGTCTGCCGTTAAAGAAGCGTTGGATTATATTTGTATAAACTAGCCCTCCGGTGTTTCCGGCTACTATGTCGAGCAAAAATATTATTCTCATCCTTTGTATATTGCCTGCCTAATTCATCACAATGAAATTTAAATTTATTCCGCTATACCTGTTGATGTTTTTAGCAGTATCGGCGCAGGCGCAACGGCGCCGCCGGGCTGCTGTCAACGATACAGTAACCTCCAATTACCGGCCGTCCGAATTGTTTTCGCCGCTGTTTTATTCCGAAAAAGGGAATGACGTGCATGCGCCGAATGGCGAGCCTGGGCCAAAGTACTGGCAAAACCGGGTGAATTACAACCTGGATGCCAGGATCGATACGGCAACCAAAACGCTGACCTGTACCGAAAAGATCACCTATGTGAACAACAGTCCGGATGAATTGAAATATCTATGGCTGCAGCTGGACCAGAATACCTACAAAAAAACCGCCCGCTCCAATTTTGTAACCGGGTTTGCTCCCGGTCCGGATCAGCATACTGAAGGCTACCAGATCGAATCGGTTACCGTTAACCATGGCGATGTCATCGAAAAAGTTGATTTTATCGTCAGCGATACGCGTATGCAGATACGCCTTCGCAAACCTGTTTTGCCCAACAAAGGCAGCATTGACCTTATTATCCATTATAAATATACCATTCCCGGCAATTTCGGCGGCCGCACGGATTACGTGGACACTAAAAACGGGAAGATCTACGAGATAGCGCAATGGTTCCCGCGCATGTGCGTGTATGATGACACCCGGGGCTGGGATACGCTTCCGTTTTTAGGGGCGGGCGAGTTTTACCTTGAATATGGCGACATCGATTATAAAGTGACCGTACCGGCGGATATGATCGTGGCCGGATCGGGCGAACTTTTAAACCCAAAAGAAGTGCTTACCGCCCAACAAATAGCACGGCTGAATGCAGCGCGCAGCAGCGACCAAACTGTGATGATCAGGAGCGCGGCGGAAGTGAATAGCCCGGGATCGCGGCCCGCCCATAACGGTAATCTTACCTGGCATTTTAAAATGGTGAACACCCGCGATGTGGCGTTCGGCGCTTCGAAGGCGTATATATGGGATGCGGCAAGGGTTAATTTGCCGGGCGGGAAGAAGTCGCTGGCCATGTCTGTTTACCCGGTTGAAAGCGCCGGAAATGACGCCTGGGGCAGGGCGACGGAATACCTGAAAAAGTCCATCGAATATTTTTCGGAAAAATGGTTTGTTTATCCATATCCCGTGGCCATTAACGAGGCTGGCATAGCCGGCGGAATGGAGTATCCCGGGATTGTATTTGACGGTATCACCGACAAAGGCAAGGAATTATATTGGGTAACCGCGCACGAGATTGGCCACAACTGGTTCCCGATGATTGTGGGCAGCGATGAGCGCCGCTTTGGCTGGATGGACGAAGGTTTTAATACGTTTATCGATGTATACGCATCGGATGCGTTTAACCACGGCGAATATGCGCCAAAGCGGGACGGCGAGTATGCCCCCGGCGGCGGCAACCCCGCGGATGAGATCGTCCCTATTATTGCCGACCCGAACGCACCTATAATTATGACAGCCGCCGATGCCGTTCCCGAAAAGTACCGGCACCCCATCGTTTATTTTAAGCCTGCGTTTGGGCTTGTCTTATTGCGCGAGCAAATCCTGGGCAAGGACCGGTTTGACTACGCCTTTCGCAATTATATCCACTCGTGGGCATATAAACACCCGCAGCCGGACGATTTTTTCCGGTCGATGGATAATGGCGGGGGCGAGGACCTGTCGTGGTTCTGGAAAGGCTGGTTTTACAATAATTACCGGCTCGACTTAGCGCTGACCGATGCCCGGTATGTAAATAACGACCCTAAAAAAGGCATCCGGGTAACCGTTACCAACAAAGAGCAAATGGCTATGCCTTTCACGGTGGAAGTTTTGTTGAAGAATGGCGCCAAACAGCGCATCAACCTGCCGGTTGAAACGTGGCTGCAAAATAAGTCGGCTACTTTTATCGTGCCGACAACTTCAGAAGCCGAAAGCGTGACGGTTGACCCGGATAACGCTTTGCCGGATATGAACCGGAAAAATAATGTGATGAAGGTGAAGTAGGTTGAGTGGTAAACTAAGGGTGTGTTCAGCTGTGTTCACCTGTGTCGGGCGACACAGTCAATAAGTATTAAAAATTTAAAAATGGTGACAGAATTTTGCCACTGTTCGCCCCCCCGTTCGTACCTGTTCGCCCCGTTCCGAACCTGACTGCCGGCAGGCAGGCGCGAAGCCCGGGACGTCCCGTAGGGACGTCTCTACAATTTCATTAATTCGCGGTACAGCTTTTCGGTGGGCAGGCCGACCACGTTGGTGTATGAGCCATTAATCCGTTCGATACCGATCAAACCGATGCGTTCCTGTATGCCATAGGATCCGGCTTTATCAAACGGCTGGTATTTGTCTACATAATTCCTGATCTCATCGTCGGTTAGTTCGCTGAAAAACACTTCGGATACATCGTAAAAGGTATGATAGTGATGCTTATACAGCAAACACACGCCGGTGATCACCTGGTGCATGCGGCCCGACAAAGTTTGCAGCATTTCTATAGCATGATCGGCAGACAAGGGCTTGCCAAGAACCTTATTGCCGATACATACAATGGTATCGGCGGTAAGGACGATCTCGTCTTCAACCGTCTCATCAAAGGCCCGCGCTTTTTTCTCCGCGATGTAAACGGCAATTTCTTCAGGCGTTAATTCGGGCGGGTAAGATTCGTCGACCTCTTTTAAAACAACACGGAAATTAATATCCATCAGCGTTAAAAGCTCCTGCCTGCGCGGTGACTTGGAAGCGAGGATAATAGGGGGAAGTGCGTTGAACATAATCGATTACCAGCTATAAGCTTCTTCGGTGAGCCATTTGTCCTGTATTTTCAGTACTTTTTCAATCACATCCCGCGCGCAGCCTTTGCCGCCTGCCAACGGCGAGATATATAAGCTAACTGCTTTGATCTCTTCGGCTGCGTCGGCCGGGCAAACGGGCAAACCTACGATGTTCATTACCTCCAGCTCCGGGATATCGTCGCCCATGTATAATACCTTTTCGGGGCTGATGCTTTTTTCCTCGAGGTATATTTTTATCTTTCCGATTTTGGTGTGCGTGCCCATATACACATCCTTTATACCCAGGCTATTGAGCCTGTATAAAGCACTTTTTGACCGGCTGCCCGAAACGGCGCAGACATTATACCCGCATTTAACCGCCAATTGCAAAGCATAGCCATCCTTGATGTTAAACGCGCGGCTCTGCTCACCATTTTCGGCAACATATACCGTACCATCGGTCAATACGCCGTCCACATCGAAAATGAAAGTGGTTATATCTTTTAGTTTATGCAGGAATGATTCCACCGATTATATTATGATTACACAGATTTTAGGGTGATTTCACCGATTTACTGGTTATCCCGCCATTCATAAACCCATGCGGATTGAATTTGTTCAAGGTGGCCTTCATTTGATTCTTCGCGCGTGCCGGCAAAATTAGGCAGGGATAAAACCCATTCCAAAAGATCGGTGAAGCGGATTCGGTATATTTTTGATTCATCAAAATCATCGCCGAACTTTTCATAAAGCTCAATAGCGATGTCTTCATGATCGTTCCAGTGAATAGGCAGCGTAAATTTATTGTCGTTCATGTCCTCATCTATGATAATTCAATCGGTGAAATCTTCTTTTTTAATCGGTGTAATCCTTTCAATGGCCCAGAAAATTCGACTGATCCGGAAGGGTAATTTCAATATCGCCGTCGATAATCACACACTGGCAGCCCAGCCGCGAATTGATGCGCGGGTTAACGGCCCTGTCGATAAAATCCTCTTCCTTATCCGATATCTCCTGGATATTGTCCATCCCCTGGTTTACATACACCTGGCAGGTGCTGCATCCGCACACACCGCCGCAATTGTGTTGTAGTTCAATGCCATTTTCCAGGCAAACGTCCAGCACCGACTCACCTTCGGCGATGGGCAATTCTACCGATTCGAGCCCCTTTGCTTCAAAGTTTATCTTAACCTTAAAAATGTTCATTTCAGCAAAAGTAACAAAATTACTTATGCCCCTGCCCGGCATTATCCATTTTGATAATCCCCTGACTAAGCAGCCGGTACAATTCCTGCAACTGAGGGTCGTTGTCAAGCAATTGCAGGTGCGCGGCCATCGTGGTTTCGTCATTTCGCGCTGCCGGTCCGGTTTGAACACTGCCGGGAAGCGCATCCTGAACTTTTTGTGCGGTTTCCAAAATCAACGGGCGTAACAATTCGAACGCCATGTCGTGCTGTGCCAAAAGGTGTTGGGCAGTGGCATACAGGTAGTTTGGGAAGTTACAGGCAAAAACAGCCGCCAGATGCAATATTTTTCTTTGCGCTGAGCTTACCCGGTAAACGTTTTGGCTAATACTGCTGGCAAGCTGCTCCAGCTGCAGGGTTATCGCATCATCATATCCTTCAATGCAAATGGGTATGCTATTGGCCGCCTCTTTATTTTTGCTAAGCGTTTGTAAAGGGTAGAAAACGCCCGCCTCAGCCGTAAATGGTATTAGTACATTAATATCTGTTGCACCCGCAGTATGCACGATAGGTTTATTATGCCGTGCCAGCTGCTGCGCAACGTAAACTATCGCGTCATCATTAACGGCAATAATGAACAAATCGGTTTCGGGGCTAATATTTGATAAGTTATTAATGGGCTCCGCATCGATATGGTAGGCCAGGAGTGCGGCATTATCCATATTCCGGCTATACACCTGCACAATGCGGTGTCCGGCGTTTTTAAAGGCTGCACCCAGGTGCGTAGCCACATTCCCCGAGCCAATTAACGTGATTCGCATGTCGAGTTAAATTAAATGCGAAGTTATCATACCGCAAATAAGTCGCTAAAATTGATGCTGCGGACAGGTTACTTTATATTTATTGTTAAGCAATAATCCGATCACTATTTCATGCGTGCCATTGCTCACCGTGTTTAATGCAGAGGTGGTGATATCATACGAATAACCGATATTAATAAATGAATTTACATTTATACCGGCTAATACGCCAAACGAGTCATTGCGGCGATACGACCCACCCAGCCAAAACACATCTTTGAATGAGAATTTGGCATTGATGTCGTAGCTGAAGGGTAAGGGGTCGATTATTTTAACTAAAACCGAAGGCAACAGCGTTACATCGTCGGTCAAAAATACCTTAAACCCCCCAGTGAGGAAATAGTGCGGAACCGTTTTGCTTTTATTATAATTATTGGTGCTGAAATAAAGCGTCTGTGGCAGGATTTGCTGTACGGCGGCCCCCAAATAATATGCACCTGAATACAGCCATGCGCCCACGCCGAGATCTGGTTTCCATTGGCTGTTGTCGCCGTTAGCGATGGCCGGGTCGAACGGATTTTCGAGGGTGATCATCGATGTATTTAAGCTCACATGGCTAACTCCCGCCGATACGCCGACTGAGAGATTCAGCTGCGGGGCCAATCCGAGATGATAAGCATAGGTTGCATCGATATTGGTTTGCGTTAACGGGCCGGCCTGGTCGGTTACCAGCATTAAACCCACGCCATGGTGGGGCTCGGCGGCCATATAATTTTGTGTATACAGGCGGCTCGACGGGTTATCGCCCCCGCCGGAAGGGGAAGCGGTGGCATCGCCTTCCAAAAAGTTTTTACCTAACGGTGCGTTTATTGTCAGGTAGCTTGTAACAGGCGCCCCTTGTAACCCGGTCCATTGGCTGCGGTATCCCGCTTTAACATCTATATAGTTCTCGATACCGCCTACCGCGGGATTTAAAAGATAATTGTTAAAAACATATTGCGTGTATTGCGGCCTTTGCTGGCCTGATACTAACTGCGCAAATGCAGTAAAAACAGCAAATAAATATAAAATTCTCTTCATCCTCATCTGATAATGGTTACACTGCCCGATATAGCTTTGCGGCCATTTTTTGGGTTAATTATGTAATAATAAGTGTCCGTTGGTAAATTAGCGCCTTTATAGGTGCCATCCCACGGAACCGCGTAACCGATGGACGAATATACCTTTTCTCCGTATCGGTTGTATATATCCACCGTATTTCCCGGGTATGTATCCAGGTATTTAATGTTCCAGGTGTCGTTTATCCCATCCCCGTTGGGCGTAAAAGCGTTTGGTATCACCGGGTTTTTTAATACGTTAACGGTTACCTGGGCTGCCACGGTACATCCTTCGGCATTGGTAACTGTTAAAGTATATAACGTATTGGTCGTTGGATTAGCTATCGGATTTAGAATATCATCATGATCCAGCCCGGTTGAGGGTGTCCATTTATAGATAAGGTTATTTCCAGTTGCTGTGGCGTTTAGCCTTACCTCGCCGCCTTCAAGCAGCGTTAGATCCTGCGGAGCGGAAACAGCCGGCGCAGGATTGACAACGACCTGCTGGCTGGCTGAATAATCGCAGCCATTTTGGGCGGTGAATACATAGTTTATTTTAAACGTACCCACGCCGGCTACTGCAGGATCGAACAAGCCAGTGGATGAAACGCCATGCCCGCTGAAAACACCGGTTCCGGCGAAGCCGTTTTTATTTTCGATGATCTGTACAGGCGCCGCGTTTACGCATAATGGCCCCAGCGTTGACAGGGTAACTATAGGATTCGCCTTTATGGTAATATTTTGCTGTGTTGTGCTGACACACGAAATGCCCGAATATACATCCATTTTCACCAGGTAATTTTGAGCGGGCGGCGAATTAAACAGGCCGTAGTTATGGTGATATAAGCGACTTGCGGGCAAACTGTCCTTTATAAACACGACCGAGTCCTGGGGATGGTTGTTATAATCGAAATACCATATCACTTTGGTTATGCTGCCAAAATTTACGGTCGACTGGTCCTGGAGTATAACGTCGTTCATGCTGCATAAATTAGCGCTGTTCGCAACCGAAAAAGCGGCTAACGGTATATCGCCGTTAACGGTGAATACCTGGGTTTTTGAAAAAATACAACCATATTTTGATTGAACCGTTAATGTAACGTTATAATTACCAACCTGCGTATACTGATGCCTGGGATTTTGCAGCGCCGATGTATTTGGATTTGCCGCCGTAGCATTCTGATCGCCAAAATCCCATAAATAGGTGAATGCCGATTGGGTGCTGTCGGCAATGGAGCTTTTGTCGGTAAATTGGGCGTAGGCATCGTCAAGGCAAACGTCGGGAAGGCTAAAATCAACCACCGGCACCGGGTTGATCCTGACCGCTTGGGTAAAAGGAATGCTTGAACATCCTTTATCAGTAAAGACTATCAGTTTAACCGTATCTGTTCCCGTTTGTGCGTATGTATGGGTAACCGGCTTATTGCTGGTCAGCGTATCGGCTTTGCCATCGCCATAATTCCATATCCATTGGTTGATCGTGCCGTCGACCGATGTCGACTTATCCGTAAATGTAATGGCTTTTCCAGGGCAATCCGGTGTGGACGCCGTAAAGCCGGCCAACGGTCTGTTATTTATGTAAATGGTTTGCGCAGTGTCGGTGCCGCAGCCATTAACATTGGCTACGGTAAGGTGAACGGCGTACATGCCGGGCTTTGTATATAAATGTTTGGGGTTTTGCAAGATCGACGTTGTATTATCGCCAAAATCCCACAACCATGTTTTTATAATGCCGCCGTTAACGTTGGTTTTATCGGTAAATTGTAACGAATCGGCAAGGCATGCGCCATTCACGCTAAAATTTGCAAGCGGCGGGGCCGACACATTAAAATCAAATTCCACAACATCGGTGTTTCCGCAGCCGCCCGCTATAGGGTTAAATACCGTAGCAGTTACCGAGGTATCGCCCGGCGTTTTATAGTTTATTGTTTTGTTGTATTGATACTTATACAAAGTTTGTGTGCCTTTTATCACCGTTTCAACAACCTGGGGATTGCTGTCGGTAAAAGTTGTACCGTTTTTTAAATCCCATACAATGCTGGTTGTTTTAAACGGCAATGTAAGCTGCAGGTTATAACCTATGTTGGTACAACCATTAGCCTGGGTAATGGTATCATTAACAGGATTTGCCAGGGTAATGTTTTCATTGAGGTTTTGCAAATTGGTGCCCGCTGCATAACCATACGATTCCACACTTCCAAATCCGTACGCGATGGCGTTAAACCCATCCGCCGCGCTTATAGTATGCGTTCCCTGGCTGCCCGATGAAACCTGCACATCCTGCGGGCCGGACTGAACCTCTATCTGCGCGTACGAATACGCCGTGTCTGTTGGCACCCGCGTGAAATTGGTGTAGGATGTGCCGTCCAGTTTAAACGTGGGCACGGCGGCGGTTTTAATCACCACGTTGATAAAACTTCGGTCGATCTGGAAATTGCCCGTCGAGTACAGGGTGACATGGTCCAGCGTTTGTTCCAGCGGATTCAGATATATCATTTCCGGATCGCCGATGTCATTATTAAAAACGCTGCAGCCTATCGTGTTTTCCTGTGTTACAGCATATTGAACCACCTGGATAGGCTGGTCGGCGGTAACCAGGTTGGGCGACTGTGACGAAAATTCATAGTATCCGTTGGTAAATTGGGAAAACGGAACGGCCGTGCCGTTTAACTTTACATTGGCGGTGTTACCATTGGCAGGGTCGCTTAATATGACCCTGAAAACATCGTAATTCCTCGATTGCAGGGGCACGGTAATATAGCTCTTGCCCCACGACGCCGTTGGATAGACCTGCTGAAACAAGTTATCGGAAGTGGTGTATTTGGAGTTACAGCCAATTTCGATCTTTGAGCTGCCCGAAAAAACAGCGATCCGCGTACAACCGCCTGTGGCTGAATTTACCGAGGTGATCTTTGTTCCGGTGAGGTCGGTAGCGGAGAGACCCTGGTAAAGTTGCCCTTTTTTCAGGTTCAGTGAAAAGGTAACGCCCCCAGGATGATTATCGGTCAGGGCGGCTGCAGGCGTTACCTGAACGGTCGTATTATCTTCGGTGGCGATAATAATAAATGCCGAAAAAGCGGGATTATTACGTGGGGCGTTGGAGAGCTGGGTATAATTAATAGAAAGATAGTCTTTACCTAAAGTGCTTACCGGTAATAACAATGTGGCACCCGAAACCGCCGACGCGTAAATATGTGCATAAACGGCGACCGGTTTTAACGATACAATATGTATCCCCTTATTTGCCAGCCCCGCAGTGCTTAAAAAAGCCGCCGGGGGGATAGTGACGATGGTTACCTGGTTTGCGGTAACCGAAAAGGGGATATTGACAAAACTGCCGTCGGCAACCGACACCGTCCCCGATGTATTCACGGCGGAGGTAATATACAAACTCATTACGCTTCCGCCATCTGTCCCGTTACCGTTCGTGCTGGCTCCATTAATATGGAGCATATAACCGGTCCAGAATTCTGTCCCGCTGTTGGTGGTACTTTGCGAGTAGGTATAATGCGCTATTGAAACAAAAAAAGTAATTATCGTTGCTATACGTACTAATATTTTCATCCGCCTCACAAGAGTCATGTATTTGTATAGCCCCGGTAATAATTTAAATGAATAAGGACGATAAAAATACGTAAAGGGTTGAAGAAAAGGCAATAGCGAAGTAAAATAAAAGTCTGACACTTTTGTACGCTAATAACATGTGGAATCGTATAACCCAACAAGCGATAAAACAAGCCGGTAATCCGTGATGTATAAGGCGATCTGACGTGCGTAACCAACCGGGACGAGGGCGTGCAGACGCCGGATGGCCCAGCCGTTCTGGAAGAAAGTGCCGTTTTTGAAAAAGAAGGATGAGCAGCCGCGAAACGGGAAGCAGGAATAGCTGTATGTGGAATCGATCCTACCGCCGTTGTTATTTCGAATGAGCAGCAGGGAACAGGATGGCGCGAATGAGAAATCTATACACCAGCCATACGGACCATGCAAAGGACACGTGGCGTATGTATAAATTTCTCTCCGCCAGTCGGCGGATCGAAAAGACATGATTATTGGCTTAATTTACCAATCTAATGTAAAACGATGTGCACACACCGCAGCCCCGGCTTCGATGGAATCATTTGCAAATTTTTCGTCGTCACGGAGCTAATAATTAAGGCTAAAAGAGAATAACTATTTCTTAAAAAATTAAACCATTCCGGTTGATAAACGTCTAAACCCTGCAGCTAAATATTAAAGCATGAAAAAAATATACCTGCTTATCCTGTTGCTTGGCATGGGTAAGGTTTACGGTCAGCATTTTTTAGGGAACGTAAACGACAAAAACCGGGCTAATACACAAAAAAACCGCATTCCAGATGATATCCGCGACCAGATACACATTGTGGATTCGACGCAGGAAATACAGGTTGATATGCTGCCTTATAAAGCCGAACCGAAAATAAAGAACGACCGTTATTATTTTTGGTATTTACCCAATATTATCCATTCCACGCAGGGCGGGTACAGCGGACAATTGCTGAACGGGCATTATATAGCTTATTATCCCGACAAGAATTTAAAGGAGGAAGGGGATTTTAAAACCGGCCTAAAAAACGGTGAATGGAAAACCTGGAACAGCAAAGGCGATATGACGAGCGTAACCAACTGGGACGAGGGCGTACAGGTGCCGGACGGCCAGGAACCGTTCTGGAAGAAAGTGCCCTTTTTGAAAAGGAAGGACGACCAGCCGCGAAACGGGAAGCAGGAATAAGCCAGCAGGTAGATTCGATATCTTCGATCTTCCGTTGTGCCTGGTAAGTTTTCTGGTTTTACGGGCGCTTTTTCATAAATTAGCTTTGCCCTAAAAAGCGAGAATCAATAAATTCGAGCTGATGAATTACCGCGCCTTTTTGCAAATTTTAGTTTTCGCCGCGTTATCGGCTCAATGCTTCGGGCAACCGGTGCGTGTAACGCCAATTCCTAAAAACTGGTACCAGCTTGACCCGGCGACAGATTCGGTGGCCGGCATCAGCCTGGCCAGGGCCTATCAGCTGCTCAAAAACATGAAACCCAGGACGGTAATTGTCGCCGTTATCGATAACGGCGTTGATATAGATCATGAAGACCTGAAAAATGTGATCTGGACCAATGCGAAGGAAATCCCCGGCAATGGCATAGACGACGACCATAACGGATATGTTGACGATGTACATGGCTGGAATTTCAGGGGCGCAAAAGACGGGACAATCATCGAGAACGAGCAGGCCAGCTCCACCCAATTTTACAGAGCATGGAAGGACAGGTTTGACCATGCCGATAGCAGCAGGCTGGCACGGACCGACCGGGGAACTCTACCCTATATATAAAAGGGCAGAAAAAGCATACCTGGAGCATTTAAACAGTAAGGACAGCAACGATATCAAATACGCTTATAACCTTAACTTTTCTTCGCGCGCACTCATCGCTAATTATCATATCGGTTCGGTGGGCGGCCATTATGGAAGCCCTAATTTTAAGCTATCGCCAAACCTTAGTCATGGCACACACGTGGCCGGCATTATCGCCGCGCAGCGAAACAACGGGATCGGCATAGACGGAATAGCCGATGATGTGAAGATCATGCCCATCGTGGCTTCGACAGCCTTGGGCGACGAACGTGATGAAGATGTCGCGAATGCGATCCGTTACGCCGTTGACAACGGTGCGCGCATTATAAGCATGAGCTTTTCAAAATTGTTCTCGGCTGATAAAAAACTCGTTGACGATGCCATCAGATATGCGGAGAAAAAGAATGTGCTTATTGTTCATTGTGCAGGTAACGACGGTGTGGATATCGATGATCCTTTAAACTATCATTACCCTATTGCCATATATATGGATGGACAACGTGCATCCAACTTTCTCGCCATTGGCTGGAACCGGCCGCTGTTCGATCACCGGCTGGCGCACCCTTATTCTGATTACGGGAAAATGAACGTCGACCTGTTTGCGCCGGGCAGCGATATTTATTCGACGGTTCCCGGCAGCAAATACGACTTTAAGTCGGGTTCCAGCATGTCGACGCCGGTGGTGTCGGGCGTAGCCGCGTTATTGATGGAGTACTTCCCAACACTGACAGCAGCGCAGGTGAAGACTATACTTATCAAATCGGTTTTCAGACCAAAACAGCTGGTGAATAAACCGCAAACGAAAAATGAAGTCCCGTTTGAAAGCTTATCTGCAAGCGGCGGAATTGTTAATGCTTACAATGCGGTAAAAATGGCGATGGAGATGAGGGGTAAAAATTAGTTAGCCGGGGTTTTCCAGCTTAGCCTCCCGGCAGGGTCTTCCGCAGGGACCCCTGCGCTTTGAACGTCCGATATCGCAGGGGTGTTAGGGGTCTTTTATTTGCATTGGAAATCTTATACCAACTTGCCACATTAAAACCTGCGTTTGTGCACTATTTACGGATAGTTTTTGCGGCCGATCCAAGCCTGTCCATTTGGGCGGGTTTTGTTGTGTTTGGAGCATTTTTTGATTATTAAGATATGATATAAGCCGTTGTTACAATGAAAGATACGCCTGACCTAAAAGAGATAATCGAAGTATTGGTTTGCCCTGTTCATCGGGAGCACCCAAGCATCGAAACTCAGCCGGATGGCAGCTTAAAAATAGACTGCTGCTGTGTCCACTTTAAGGTACAGTGTAAATATATTTTAAAGACGATGCTGGCTAATAATAATAAAAAATCATAAACAGACGCCATCACTATTTATTACAAATTGTCATAAATCGCGATGGGGTGATAACCCTAACAGAACATGAATAAGATTCGAATTGAATGCATGGTTTGTGGTTCGACATATGATTTGACTTGTCGAGCCATTGAGCGGGTTGAGAAGGGCCATATTGCTTGCTATGTTTGCAATAACAATATATTCGAGTATGATGGATGTATATCGTACTACCCTATCCTCGTACAAAAAAAAGAAAATCATCTGCTTCCGAACTTTCCTTTTGTCAACTTGGCTGCCGACTCGCTGTCTGAAAGTTCAGAGTGATCTAATCACCGCTAAGATGTGGTGCTTTAACAGTGATCCAAAGAAATCGCTATTAAACTACTTTGTTTTAAAATAATAATATTCTACTTTAGCCGTCCCTATTTAAAACTCTATTAAAGCGGCATTCAAACCGCTTCATACCCGTCATCCGACTAGGTGTTTTTATTAACTTGTTAATCTTTAGACGTATGAGCCGACAGGTAAAAACTGAGCAAGACCAAGCAGAATTCATTCGCCGATTTGGCGAAATTATCAAGGATAACAATAATTTAAAAAGCAATTACTCAATATCCTTTGCCGATATCGGTGGGATCAGTCAATTTTTTATTACCGACCAGGCAGGCCGAAATTTTGATGTAGTGAGGTTTATGTCGCGGCTGGAATATAGCGGATATATCGATTTAGTAAATTGGTGGAAAGGGTAGTGCTCATCAAACACCGCTACATTAACCGACATTTCGTATACGAAAAACCTCGGCTAAATTAAAGTTGATCTGCGTTTGTCAAATCTATTTTTTCTTTCTCCCGCGCATCCTGAATGCTGCCATCTCAAAACGGATATCCGTGCTCCCGAACTGCCCGGTTATTTCCTCCCGGTATTTCTTCGCCACCTTGTCAAATTCCGCGGGGTGGTTATCCATAATTTCCTTGCCGAGCGAGTGCTTAATAAAAAAGCCGTCAACGATTGCCTCCACCGCCGGCACCCGCGACTGAAGCGTCACCCTCTGCCATTTTACGTCCGTAAATCCTGCCGACTGCATCCAGCCTGCCAGCACCGCCGGGTCATGCAGCGAGAACGGCACAAACAGTCTCGCCCGGTCGTCCGGCTTAAAATACGGCTGCATAATATCGTTAAACACCAGCTTCAGCAGCGGCATGTTTTCCGACTTGTCCCAAGTGGTAAATACAAATATGCCGCCGGGTTTCAGCACCCGAAGGGCCTCACGAATGCCTTGCTGCTTATCCGGCAAAAACATCAGCCCGAACTGGCACACCGCCACGTCAAAGGTATTATCGGCGAACGGCAGGTTTTGCGCATCCGCCACCTGGTAGGTGATGGAGGAATCATCTAAAACAGCCTCAGCCACCTGCAGCATATCGGCGCTCAGGTCGGTGGCGACGAGTTTAACAGGCGGTTTAAAGTGCTGGCGTAGGTGCCGGGTAACCCTGCCCGTGCCACAGGCCAGTTCAAGTACCGAACCGGCGTCCGCCTTATCAATACTTTCAGCGGTATTTATAGCATAAGGCTCAAACATGATCGGTCCCAGGTACCGGTCGTAATTGATTGCCCCCTCGCCGGAAAATTTGTATGCGCTTTTGTCCATAACGTTATCAGTTTGGTTAAAGATAGGAAATTGTTTTTGCCCCGATTTATTCGGGGATTAACTATTAATCGTTGAAAAAAATGGACTATCCACGTCCAGCGAGGCCTGTCATCAGGAAACTGCGAGCCTGATCACGCCCGCATCGTTATTACTCAATATCCTTATTAATCGGTTTTTAAACCAAAGAAGCGGGTAAATAAACCGCAAACAAAAAACGAAGCCTGTTGCACCAATTTTCCCCATATTCTTAAGGCTATTGCATGTCTGAAAATGCCGGATGAATAAGAGGGTAGATCCCCCAACGAATCTTATTGTTTTTAATCAAAATCATTATATTTATCTAAAAATTAAACCTTATCATGAAAAAATTTATCGCTATCCCCATTTTGCTGGGTGGTATCCTCGTGTACTACGCCTGCAACCAAGGCACTCCAGCCAAATCAAACATTTACAATGCATTTTGTTATGGCTCGACGGCCGACAGTACCTGCCCCATTATCCCTATCGATGTTCATGAACACATTGGCGCCGGCTATGATAGCTTTCTCGACTCCGTTAAGCAACCGCCTATCGATGTGTTTTCGTGGCAGGCTTTTGTCGCTCTGAACTGGCCTGCCGACTCGGCGGGCAAAGCTTCCGGGTCGTCTATTGCCGATAAGCCAAATGCACCCAGGGTATGGGAATATTATAAAGACCCGGCCGAAGTATTCGGATATCCTGTAACAGGGCTTACTTTAAGATTAGGAGAAGCAAAAAGCAACGGTCAAAAATTCTTGTATCTCGACTCAAAAGCACCGACCCTGTTACGTACCGGCACAACGATCGATGCAACCAAACTCCAGGGTTTCAAGGAGGCCGACGGGCACCCGCTTATTGACCATAACCTCAATTTTACACTCTATGAGATAAAGATGAACCCTATCGAGACCAGTTTCGTAATTAAAAACGGGCTTACTACGGTAGAGGGTATTTACACATTGGGCAAAAAGAATGGGAATAATATACCTTTGCCGGCAAGCGACACGGCCACTAAAAAGTTAGGCACTATGGAGATCAAAGCCTCATGGCGTATCCTGCTGCCTGCTGCGGGCGATGATACCACACGCTATTATTGCCGGAAAGCCACGATTTATATTGACAGCCTGCATACCCGCAATAAAAAACCATTGCTGATAAAAAATGTTACGGTGGGCCTTACCGGTATGCACATCATCAGTAAAACGCAAAAATTAAACGCTTCCGAGATATGGAGCACTTTTGAACATATTGATAACACCCCTGATAACGCGCAGGAAGCCCAGCAAAGCGGCCGGGTATGGTCATATTACAATCCGGCCTGTTTGAATTGTACACCCAATAAAGCCCCCGATACCTTGAAAGGTGATAAAGGACAGTATATATGGGAAACCACCATGCCTTATGCCGTAAAATATAGCACTGATGCGCCGGCGCAACAATTTACCACCGGCCAAAAACGATTCGGCACACAAGTGGTCCGCGTTTACCCTATCTATAAATATACAGAGCTATTGAACCGGCTATGGCAGGAAAAACTAAAAAAACAAGGCTCAGTTTGGGCCAACTACCGGCTAATCAGTTCGCAATGGAGATCTACCGAGATATTCAACGGGCCTACCGCGCCAAATTTTCTCGCCAACACCACACTCGAAACCTTTATACAAAACAATGCTTCATGCATTAACTGTCATTCGGGTGCTTCGGTGGTGTTTGGTAAGGATACCATAAAAACAAGTATGAGTTTTATTTTCCCGGTATATGCCAAAAGTGTTGTAAAAACAACCGCTGCAAAGAATAAGAAATGATCAAAGCAAAAAAGCAGGCCAAACGGCCTGCTTTTTTGCTTTTCAGTGATCCCAATAGGATTCGAACCTATGACCTACAGATTAGAAATCTGTTGCTCTATCCAGCTGAGCTATGGGACCATGTGTTTTACGGTGCAAATATGCAAAAATCTGTCCTGAATTTAAATAGCCACAAAAACCCGGCTTTGTCCCCGTGGCTATTTCGATTTTTAATTTAAAGGCAAAAGGTTATTTTTGTAAAGACTTTTTTTGTGCGTCCATACGGACAAGTAATATTTACAGACAGGGAGTATGGTATAATGGTGTATGACAAGGAACTAGTTCAGTCGGTGGGCGAAACCATTTTGAATTATCATACTTTGATAGACAAAAATGGCAATTATAAATTTTTCGGTCACGCGGTACGCACCCAATCGGGCTTTACCATCGATGAGCTGGAAGGAACCAATGTTAAGGAATATATTCATAAGGACGACATAGCCACGGTTTTTTCGCAGCTAAGTAAAATTCCGCCGGGAAAAACAGATATCCTGCTGCCATTCCGTTTCCGTATCAAGGATGGTTCGTACCGGTGGGTTGAGGCGTCGGTAACCAATATGGCCGAAGACCCACGCGTAAGCGGCTTTTTGGTGAACTCAAAAGACATAACCGAGTTGATAGAGGGGATCAATAAAAATAAGCTCATCAACAATTCCTACGCGAATTTTTTTGCAAAGCACCCTTTTGGCGTTATACATATTAATATGGATGGGACGGTTGATATGATCAACGCCAAACTAACCGAGGACCTTGGCTATAATTTAATGGACATTACCGGCAGGCCGCTGGTCAACTTTTTTGTGGCGAAATACCGCCGGAAGATATTTCACGCATTCCATAAGGCGCGGCAGCGCGGCCATTCGGAAACATTTAACGTGGAAGTTTATACTATTGAGGGGAATAGCCTGCACGTTAACCTTACCATTGTTCCGGTAACGCATGATAATAAAACCACTGAGCTTTATGTCGTGGTAAAGGATATTTCGGACCGGATCGAATTGCAGGAGAATTTGAGAAAATTATCCATCGTTGCCGATAAAGCTACCAACGGCGTGGTGATACTGGACCAGGACGGGCACATTGAATGGGTAAACAACGGGTTTACCCAAATGAACGGCTATAGTTTTGAAGAAGCCCGCGGGAAGGAAATTAAAGACCTGCTGAAGTCAACTATCACGCCCGATGTAAGGCAAAAAATGATGGAACGCTTACGAAGCGGCTTTCCTTTTTCGGAGGAAATACAATGCAGGAAAAAAAGCGGCGAAGCATACTGGATATTGGTGGAGGTGTCGCCTGTTTTGGGTAAAGATGGCAAACTTGAGCGGAGGATAAGTATCCACACGGATATTACAAAAAGGAAAGCTGCCGAAACGGAGCTGAAAATACTGGCGGATGACCTTTACAAGCGGAACAGGGAGCTTTACCAGTTTGGTTATATCGTATCGCATAACCTGCGCAAACCTGTTGCGAACATCATGGGCATCACCAGCCTGCTCGAATCGGAAACTAACGACCCGCAAATGGTTGCGGCCTGCACCAGGAACCTGAAAACTTCTGTCGAAAGCCTTGATGACGTTATAAAGGACCTGAGTAAAATATTATCGGCTACGGATGGTTCGGGCGGGTTGCAGAAGGAAAGCATAGACCTGTTTGAATTGATAGAAAATATTAAAACCTCGTTAAAAGATGTTATCAGGCAATCGGGTGCTGTTATCGAGGCTTGTTTTGAACCGGCTGTTATTACCTCACACAAAGCCTATATGTACAGCGTGTTTTATAACCTGGTAAGCAACGCTATCAAATACCGGTCGGATAAGCCGCCTGTTATAAAAATCGCATTGAAAGCCGGCAATGAATCGGCGTATATCACCATATCCGACAACGGCATTGGAATAGATATGGATAAACATGCTGACGAGCTTTTTAAGCCTTACAGGAGGTTCAACTTCACCGCCGAGGGGAAAGGCTTGGGCCTATTTTTAGTTAAAAGCCATATCGATGCGCTGAATGGCAAAATACATATCGACAGCAAAACAGGGATGGGTACAACCTTTAATATTTTGTTGCCAACCGCCTGTCGTGAAGAAAAAGCCGGCGTCTCGCAAATAGAAGTATAAATAACCAAATTAATATTTGTTAAATATTATCTATAATTGCATCGATTTTAACAATTTATAGCCCTATAACCTTATTATTAAATCATACAGGATAATTTGACGAGATCGTTTCGTTTTATACCACGGGCAATGCAGTGTGTTTACCGGTCACAGCAACGACGACCAGGGTAAAAGATGGTTTTTACAGCATAAAAGTTTAAAGTGTTTTTTTTACAATAAGTTAATCATATTTTTATCCGATTTTTTTACTAAACTTAGTTTATGATAATTATTGCTGACGGGGGGTCGACTAAAACAAATTGGTGCCTGGTAACCGGTGAAGGAAAAAAAGTGTATTTTAACACCGAAGGCTATAACCCGTATTTTTCAAGCACAGCTTATATCATTCAATCGTTAAGGGACACTTTGCCAACCGACCTGGAAAAGGATGAAATTACGGAAGTGAATTATTATGGCGCCGGTTGCTCCACGCCCGAAATGCGTAAAATTGTGGAGGATGCCATGAAGGCGGTGTTCACAAAGTCAAAAATATACATCGGTCACGACCTGCTTGCCGCTGCAAGGGCTTTATTGGGTACCAATGAAGGGTTTGCAGCTATTTTAGGCACCGGAACCAATACCTGCCTTTATAACGGCAAAGAAGTTACAAACAATATCGACTCGGGCGCATATATATTAGGCGACGAAGGCAGCGGGTGCCATATCGGCAAAAAATTGCTGGTGGATTATTTAAGGGGTTACATGCCCCAGGCGGTGCGCAAAAACTTTTGGGAAACCTTTAAGCTTACGCCCGATGATGTGAACGAGCAGGTTTACACCCAGCCAAGGGCCAACCGGTTTTGCGCGAGCTTTAGCAAATTTGTGTATGACAGCCCTGTAAATATTGAATATTCACGCAATTTGGTGCGTACCTCATTCGAAGATTTTTTCCGCAACCTGGTAACGCATTATCCCGATTATCAGAAATATACTTTTAACTGCATCGGTTCGGTGGGCTATAACTTCCGGAACGTATTGGAAGAGGTGGTTGCCGAGAATGGCATGGTGGTAGGCAATATCATCCGTTCGCCTATAGATAACCTGGTGAAATATCATTTGGAGCTTGCCACGACGAGCGAATTATAAGCTAAAAGCGGAAGGCAAAAAGCAGAAGGCGGATGACATAATATCGTCCGGCTTTTCATTTTCCTCAATTTGAGCTTTACCTTTGGTCTTTCAGCTTTTTGCTCACTTATCCAGGTTCAGATCGTTATGGAATATTTTGGCGTATTTGCGGCGGTCGAATTTATAGAGTTTAGCCGCACGGTACGATACCCCTTTTTGCTTTTCGTCCAGCTCTTTTAAAAAGCCATAGCTCAGCATTTTTTTCCGGAAGTTTCTTTTGTCGAGCTTACGGTTCTCCACCGCCTCATAAAGCGATTGCAACTGGGTGAGCGTAAATTTTTCGGGCAGCAGTTCGAAGGCTATAGGCTGATAGTTTAATCGCCGCTTTATTTTGTTAAAAGCTGTTTTAAATATCTCGGTGTGGTCAAATGCCAGCTTGGGCAAATCGTTTACAGAGTGCCAAAAAGCTTTGCGCGCATATTGCGTTATCGGCCGCAGCTCCTTTTGCCCATTTATCCTGATCAGTGCGTAATAAGCTACGGTAATTACCCGGCCCTGCGGGTGGCGGTTTACTTCGCCAAACGTATGGAATTGCTGAATATGCAGGTCGCGCAAACCGGTAAGCTCATATAATATCCGTTCGGCGGCATCGTCAATGCTTTCGTCCTGCTCAACAATATAACCCGGCAGCGCAAGCCAATCCTTAAAAGGTTCTTCATTCCGCTCGATGAGTAATATTTTAAGCTCCCCGGCTTCAAAACCAAATATTACACAGTCAATAGAAAATACTGATTCAAATGTGGGCAGCTTTACTTCCAAAATTTGATATAATTTAGGTGATAATTAAAGATATACGGTCAAGCGCTAATATAAAAAAAAAAATTAAATTTAATTTAATGGTGTAATTTTCACACACTATCTTCGTAGCTTCAAATCAGCGTTGTAAAATGCAAAAAATTTCAAAGATCGCGGTTCTTACTTCGGGCGGCGATGCACCGGGCATGAACCCGTGTATCCGGTCGGTCGTCAGGACGGCTATCTATCATGGCTTAAGCGTGGTTGGGATAAAGCGAGGTTACCAGGGGCTTATCGAGGATGATATGGAAGACATGGGCACCCGTTCGGTAAGTAACATACTGGCGCTGGGGGGCACTATCCTAAAAACGGCGCGCTGCTTACCATTCCGAACCGACGAGGGGATGGAAGCCGCTTATCAGAATTTAAAAAAACGCGGCGTTGAAGGCCTGGTCGTTATCGGCGGCGACGGCACCTTTACCGGCGCTTTACGGTTCTCGCAAAAGTACCCTGATATTAAGGTGATTGGCGTACCCGGCACCATCGACAATGATCTTTATGGGTCCACCTATACGCTGGGCTTTGACACGGCTACCAACACGGTTATTGAGGCGATAGATAAAATACGGGATACGGCCGATGCCCACGACCGCTTATTTTTTATAGAAGTGATGGGACGCGATTCGGGTGCCATTGCCTTGCGTGCCGGCATTTCGTGCGGGGCGGAAGCTATATTGTTACCTGAAAAAGAAACCGCGATCGAGAACCTGATCGAAAGCCTGAAAGAGGGTCAAAACAATAAAAAATCGTCAAGCATCGTGATTGTAGCCGAGGGCGACAGGCACGGCGGCGCTTACGACATTGCTAAAATGGTACAAAAGGAAGTAAAGTTTTACGATGTGAAAGTTACCATTCTGGGCCATTTGCAGCGCGGCGGAAGCCCGTCGGCTTTTGACAGGATATTGGGAAGCCGGCTTGGTTATGCGGCCGTAAATGCGCTTATAGCGGGCAAAACGCAAATGATGGTAGGCCTGGAAGCTAACCACATTAAAATGACCGGTCTTGAGGAAGCATTGAACCAACACCAGTTTAAACTGGAGGAGGACCTGATGCAGATGGCCGAAATATTATCGATATAGATGATCGCAGTTGTTTATAGCGGATCAAACTACGCCGACTGGCGGCTGGCAGATAAAGATGTGGTTGTAGCGTCGTTCAAAACCAGCGGGATAAATCCATACTTTAACGACGAAAAGTATATTTTCCAGCTGCTCAATAAAAACATTAACCTGATCCATCATGCCGAAGAAATAAAGCATGTTTATTTTTTTGGCGCAGGTTCCTCGTCCGACGAACTTAAAACCGTTGTACACAGTGCGTTGTCGGCGTTTTTTAAGTTTGCCAAAATAGCCGTGCAGCATGATATCACCGCGGCGGCGTTAGCATGCTGCAAAAATTCGCCGGGTATCATAGGCATATGCGGCAGCGGGTCGAATGCAGCCTGGTACGACGGCAGAAAAGTAAAGCCCAATAACTATGGCCTGGGCTATATTTTAGCAGACGAAGGCTCAGGAAACTGGCTTGGCCGCCAGTTGCTAAAAGGCTTTATGAATAAAACGCTTCCCGAAAATATCCACCGGAAATTTGTAACCAAGTATGATTTTGACCGGAAATCGTTGCTGGAAAAGGTGTACCGGCAAAAGCAGCCCGCCGTATTTTTAAGCTCGTTTACCGATTTTTTTATTGAAAACAGCGACGATCCGTACATAAAAAACATTATTAAAACCGGGTTTACCAAACTGGTAAGTACGTATTTATTACCCCTGCATGATCAACATCCCAAAGCTTTGTTGTATTTTGCGGGCTCGGTTGCAGCGGCCTTTCAAAACCATTTACATGAAGCAGCTGCGGATGCAAATCTTAAAATTGCAAACATCATAAAAGAACCCATTAACAATTTATTAACTTATTATTCAAGCAAAAATTAGAAAATTATGAAAATAGGAATTAACGGTTTCGGCCGTATAGGTCGCCTGGCATTCAGAGCTGCAATTGAAAGACCGGATATTGAAGTTGTTGGTATTAACGACCTGGTTGAGCCTGATTATATGGCTTACATGTTAAAATACGATTCGACACACGGCCCTTTCAAAGGCACGATCGCGGTAGAAGGCGGCCATTTGGTGGTAAACGGTAAAACCATTCGTGTTACCGCCGAAAGAGATCCTGCAAATTTAAAATGGGGCGAGGTTGGCGCTGAGGTGATCATTGAATCAACCGGTCTTTTCCTGACAAAAGAAACCGCCCAAAAGCATATTGATGCCGGCGCGAAAAAGGTAGTAATGAGCGCTCCCGCAAAAGATGATACACCAACTTTTGTAATGGGTGTTAACCATAAAAAATTAACCGCGCAGGATACGATCGTTTCAAATGCTTCATGCACAACCAACTGCCTTGCGCCAATTGCCAAGGTATTGAACGATAATTTTGGCATCGAGGAAGGCTTAATGAGCACGGTGCACGCCGTTACCGCTACGCAAAAAACCGTAGACAGCCCTTCTGCAAAAGACTGGAGAGGTGGCCGCGGTGCTTACCAGAACATCATCCCATCGTCTACCGGCGCTGCTAAAGCGGTTACGCTTGTTATTCCCGAGCTTAAGGGGAAGCTAACAGGTATGTCGTTCCGCGTTCCGGTTGCCGATGTTTCAGTGGTCGACCTAACAGTGCGTCTGAAAAAGGGCGCCAGCTATGAGGAAATTAAGAAAGCCATGAAAACCGCCTCGGAAGGTGAATTAAAAGGTATTTTAGGTTACACCGAAGACGACGTAGTATCGGAAGATTTTAAAGGCGATGCGCGCACATCCATATTTGATGCAAAAGCCGGCATCGCTTTGAATGACAACTTTGTTAAAGTGGTATCATGGTACGACAACGAATGGGGCTACTCCAATAAATTGATTGATATGGTACACGAAGTGGGTAAATTTTAGCGAAAAGCGTAAAGCAGAAAGCTTAAAGCAGAAGGCAGAAATCGCTTTCTGCTTTTTTGCTTTTAAGTGAGTTTGTTTTCTCCGTCGTCCACATCCTTAATAAAGCCAACCACGCCCTTCATAAACACCTGCTGGTCATCCCACATGGCAAGGTGACTGCCATTAGGGCAGTATAAATAATGCCCTTTTGGGAATTGGGTGCTCATCCATTTCATATAGTTCGGGTCCATGGTATCGTATTTAGCGCCAACGACCAGCGTTGGAACGGTAATGTTCTTCAAATCCTTGCTCCTGTCCCATTTTATCAGGCGGCCGCCGGTTTTAAATTCGCTCGGACCCTGCATCATTACATAAATTTGATCGTTAATGTGATTAAAGCTGCGTGTCACGGGCTCGGGCCACACAGGCAGGCGGCATAGATGCTTTTTATAATATTCGGAAAAAACAAGCGCCTGATAAGTGGAATCCTTGTATAAACCTTTTGACTCGTAAGCCTGGAGCGAGTCGACCAGCGATTTGCGCATCCCCGCGCGCAACGTAGCATTATATTTGGCATATTCAGGCATGCTCGCCATCATGTTGGCAACGATCAGCCCTTTCAAATTTTTCTGATATTTAAAGGCGTATTCCATGGCAAGCATACCGCCCCAGGAGTTGCCTAACAGATAGAAATTTGAGCTGTCGAGATCGAGCGCTTTACGTACCTGCTCAACTTCGTCAACAAAATGCGGTATGGTCCACAGGCTGCTGTCGCAGGGCTGGTCGCTGTAAGCGGACCCAAGCTGGTCGTATTCGATCATTTCAAAGCCTTCTTTTGGAAAAAAGCTTTCAAAGCATTCCATGTATTCGTGCGTGGCCGCGGGGCCGCCGTGAAGCAGCAGGACCTTTATCGTTGGATTATTCCCGATACGTTTCGTCCATACTTTAAACTTCCCGACCGGGGTTTGAATGGTCACCATTTTTATTCCGGCTACTTGCACACCAGAATCAACCGGGGCAAAGTATTGGGCAAGTGAGGGTGTTTTTTGCTGCTTGCATGACGTAATGCCGATAACGGCTATAAACAGCGGGCACAATAGCTTGTTCATTATTTTAGGTTTATGAATCTAAGATAACAGATAATAACTCTTTAAAGAAATTACCCGTTACATCAGTTCTTTATCTTTTTTTACATGATAAGCTTTGTAAGCCAGGTAAAAAAAGAATAAACCAACAATTACGTCTAAGGCTATCCTGCCGGTGCTAACATTGGGATAAGTGGTTATCAGCTTATATGCCGCCAGCAGTAAGCCGATGATGCCAAAAACTAAATACAGCACGAGGAATTTAGGATTCATATAAACAAGTTAGTCTGTAAACACCAGGGATTCCTAATAGTTTTAGGCTGAGAAAGTAAACACATCGCATCTTTCGCCGGCTGCGGCCGGGAAAGCTCAATTATGCTTGCTAACCACCCTGACTTGTTTTGGATGATTTTCGTTAACCGGCCAGGTTCGGTATGCCAGCAGGAAAAAAGCGGTCACAGGTAGCACGATCAAAAGAACGGTTGCGGAATTGATAACCGGAAAGACGGTTAATATGTAGTTTACAGACCATATTAATCCGTTAAAACCTAAAAATAGGTACAGAAGGCGAAATTTTGGGTTCATCATTGTAAATAAGAGTTTAGAATTAATTAGTGGTTGCTTATACGTTAACGTTATAAAAAGGTTTGCTAACGATATAAATGCTGGCACTACTTATCTTTTCAACTCATATTTAGGAGGGACTTCACGAATTTTTTTGAATATTGCCGCACCAAGTGGTGGTATACTGATGTTTATGGAATTCTCCTTTCCGTGCCAGCTAACGGATTCTGAATTTAGCGGTTCAGTATTTTCAAGACCGCTGCCCCAGTATTCTTTTGCGTCTGAATTAAATATTTCCTGCCATTTGCCTTTTGAAGGGACGCCTATGCGGTACGCGGAATGAGGTACCGGCGTAAGGTTAAGGACGACAACAACGTCGTTTGACGGGTCATTGCCCTTACGTATATAAATTAATATTGAATCGTTGCTGTTGCCGCCGTCGAGCCATTCGAACCCGGCCGGTTCAAAAGCTTTTTCGTACAAAGCCGGCTGCTCCCGGTAAAGATGGTTAAGCGCCTTAACGGTTTCTTTTATTCCCTGGTGGTTTGGATATTCAAGTACATGCCAGTCTAACGAATGCTGGAAATTCCACTCGTTTCCCTGGGCAAATTCGTCGCCCATGAACAGAAGCTTGGTGCCAGGATGGGTAAACATATAACTGTATAATACGCGTAAGTTGGCAAACTGCTGCCACTCATCGCCGGGCATTTTACGCAGCATTGAACCTTTACCATATACGACCTCGTCGTGCGAGAACGGCAGCATAAAATTCTCGGTAAATACGTATAAAAGACTAAAGGTGATTTGGCCATGGTGATATTTACGAAACAGCGGATCGGTGGAAAAGTATTCTATCGTATCGTGCATCCAGCCCATCATCCACTTCATCCCAAATCCAAGTCCCCCCAGGTATACGGGCCGGCTTACGCCTGCAAACGCCGTAGATTCTTCGGCAATAGTTTGCGTATCGGGATAAAATTTATAAACGGCCTCGTTAAATTCTTTTAAAAATGAAATGGCTTCCAGGTTTTCATTGCCGCCATAAATGTTGGGTTCCCATTCGCCATGATTTCGTGAATAATCAAGGTAAAGCATGGAAGCTACGGCGTCGACACGCAACCCGTCGGCATGATACCGGTCGAGCCAAAAGAGGGCGTTGCTGATTAAAAATGCGCGCACTTCGTTGCGCCCGTAATTAAATATGTACGATTTCCAGTCGGGATGAAATCCCTTGCGCATGTCTTCATGTTCATACAAATGCGTCCCGTCGAAATTATATAACGCATGCATATCACCCGGAAAATGCGAGGGCACCCAATCCAATATGACACCGATACCGGCCTGGTGCAGCTTTTCGATAAGATACATCAATTGCCGCGGTGTGCCATATCGTGATGATGCGGCATAAAACCCCGATATCTGGTAGCCCCAGCTTGGATAATACGGGTGTTCCATAATGGGCATGAACTCTACATGCGTAAAACCCATTTCCTGCAGGTAGGGGACGAGTTTATCTGCCAGTTCTGCATAGGTTAAAAACTGGTCGGGGCTTTCCAGTCCCCTGGCCCACGAGCCCGTATGCATTTCATAAACCGAATAAGGCTTATCCAGCGCGTTGTGCTTATACCGGTTGACCATCCAATCCTGGTCCTTCCACTCGTAAAAGGTATCGGCGACAATAGAGGCGGTATGCGGCGCCACTTCCCAGCGAAGCGCAAAGGGATCGCTTTTTTCGAGGTCTTCGCCGGTAGACGAGCTGATAAAATATTTATAGGTTTCGCCATCGCCAACATTCGGTATAAACCCCTCCCATATTCCCGATCCGTCCCAACGCACCAAAAGCGCATGCGATCCGCGGTTCCAGCCGTTAAAATTTCCTATAACAGCTACAAATCGCGCATTAGGCGCCCAAACTGCAAAATAAGTTCCTACAACGCCATTATGTTCAACCACATGTGAACCCAGCTTTTCGTACAGCCGGTAATGCTTGCCAGATTTAAAAAGTGCAATGTCAAATTCCGTGAAGCGGGTGTACACCTCAACTGCTTTAAAAACAGGGGCATCCTGTTTTGCCCTGGCAACTTTTGGTTTCCGCGCGGCGGTTTTTTTTGCTGCGGCAGGTTCAGATTTGGGTAATACAGGTTCGGCTTGGCTGATCTTTTTTCCCATGGCGGTATATGGGCCGTTATGGCCGTTGGTTAAATGGCGGTAGTGGATTCATCGGATTGATAAGGTTCAAATATACCACTATATTTTAGTCTGAATGCCATTTATAATATTTAACGCAGAGATCAGAGACAGCGATTAGATCAAGTCGTTGTAAGGTCGAAATGTTCCTTATCGTGCCGATAGGGGATGGCATACCTAATGAACTTAATGTTTCTACTAATTGTTCATGTTACCAAACGAGGCGGTTTAATAAAGTTATACGTAAAATTCTATGGGCTTTTGTAAAATCGTTATGCCGGCATTGTATTCAACGGCGATAGATGAATAAACGATCATATTGCCCCATGCTCCTTTAAAAGCTTTCCCATTGCATTAAATCCATTTTTCTCGGCATTCTGCAAAGGCCGGTTCCGTGCAAAATCCCCCGTATTTGGATCATTCACCCCATTTTTTAACAGCCATTCGGCCATTTCTGTGTCGTTATTCCTTACGGCGGCATGCAGTGCCTGGTTAAAATTTGCTCCTGTGTCGGTTATATGTAGTTTTACAATCTTTGCAATATCAATATTTTTGCTAATAGCTACATGATACAACAATGTATACTTATGCGGGCCGAGTGTATTGGCGATGGAAGGGTCTGTTTTTATAAATGACTGAACCAACTTCTTCTCTCCAAGCATGGCTGCGCAATAAATATCTTTTCGGGCTCCTTTTTCCAAAAGATAATTAGCAATATCCTGTCTGCCCATATGAGAGGCTCCGCCAAGGGCTGTTTCAAAATCTCCTGCTGCCCAATCCCATGTTGCGTTTATAAGCGTCGGAACTTTTTCCAGCATCTCCTTAACGCGTTTAATATTCCCATGCGATACGCCAACAAATTCAAATACCATATCAGCCGGGAGGGGCGGCGTTTTATCTACCGAAGCTTTAGTTTTTATCAATTTAGCAACTGCCGGAAGCGCAGAAAAGGACAGTGCCAACGCCGAAGCCTGTTTTATAAAATGCCTTCGTACCTGTTGTTTTTGTAAATTTTCCATGTTTTTGAATTTAGAATGAGTAAATATCGCAACGGGACATTTAATTAAATTAGTTTCTGGTAATCATTTCCTGTTCATTTTCCGTTCATTCACGATTAAAAGAGTGCATAGTTTTAAATGAATTGCATTGTATGTATCTTCAATTCCAATATTCAAATAAGTATGTCTTCAGAAAAGAAACTGATCGAGATTTGCAAAAGACTTATTGAAGAAAAATTGCATTTGCCCCAAAATGAATCCTGGAAACAACGTGATTTTGAATATCTTTCGGAAATAATATTCGATAAGACCCGAACCAGGATCAGCATTTCAACCCTTAAGCGCATTTGGAAAAATGGCAGCATTATGCCCCAAACTTATACGTTAAATGTGCTGACAGCCCTTCTTGGGTATGAAAGCTGGACGGACTTTAAAAAGGAAAACGTATCACATTTAGCGGAAGTACAGGAAAAACGTGAAGAAACTGAACCTGCCAGCACGAGAAACACATATTTGCCTTATTGGGCACTTATTACGGTATTATTATTAACCATATGTTTTTTTATATTCTATCAAGAGCGTTCGGTTAAATCTTCCGACTGGAATAGTATTGTTTTCAAAAACAAAACCAATCTCAAATCGGGAGTGCCAAATACGGTGGTTTTTGAATACGATATTTCTAAAATCAACTTCGACAGTGCCTTTATTCAACAGTCGTGGGATAACCGGATGAGAGCAAAAATTAATAAGGATAATCATTTTCAAACATTTATTTACTACTATCCGGGCTATCATGTCGCTAAGCTTATTATAGATGGCAAAATTGTAAAACGAGATTACGTAAATATCACAACAAACGGGTGGGAGGCGTTGGTAGACGGCAACATTCGCACCCAGGTGCCGATATACATAGCCAGTGACAGTATTATTCACGATGGCAAATTATATGTACCAAAAAAAACCCTGATAAACAGCGGTCTTTCTCCGGATTCGAAAGATTTCTTTGTCAATTATTTTAATGTTGGAAAATTTGCCGGTGCAAATGCCGCGAATTTTACTTTTGAAACGCGATTGAAAAATAATTTAAAAGAAGGGGCGCTGACTTGTCAATATGTACAGCTAACAATAATCTGTCAGAATGGAATGATATCCGTGCCTTTTTGCAATCCAGGTTGTTCGTCTAATATTCATCTGCACGCAGGCGATATATTTATAAACGGAAAAAATAATGATCTTTCCGCTTTTGGCCTTGATTTGTCGATCTGGGAAAATATTAAAATCAAAACAGTTACGCAACAGGTTGCTATTTATGCTAACAATAAAAACATCTACAAAATAAAATTTAATAAAGACCTTGGGAAAATTACCGGCCTTCAATATAACTTTTATGGCTGTGGGGCTGTTGACATGGTCAAATTATATGACAGTAAGAATAACCTCTGTTATTCGGATGTTTTTTAAATTTCCAACACAACCGGAATGTCAAAGATGGTGACATTCCCGAGGCCCGCTGATAGGCAGCGACTATAAGTAGCTAATATCGATCTGTTTGTATTGTACCGTTTGGTTACGTACTCTTAAGCCATCGGTACAAAATATAAATTCAGCGACAAGGAGCAGCTTTATTCATTCGTCCAGACTTTTCGACTAACTTCTAAATTGGTTTATCGCAATATCTCGAGATGTTTAAAATTCTTACTGAATTTGAATTCCAGGCAATTATCGTCGTCGATGCTAAAATAGGGGATGTCTCTGCCATCGGCAATGATCTTGGAGGGCTCAAACGGCAATCCTATCACTTTAAAATGGTAGCTTTCGTAGCGCGGCGTATAGAGACCCTCCATGCTTTGCTGCACGGTTAAAACCGATGGCCTGCCGCTTACCACAAATTTTTTCTCGAGGTAGATATCCTGTTCGTAAGCGAACGTTTCGCCATAATCCTCGAAATAGAAAGAGTTCACTTCGTAATCGCTATAATAAATATTCAATAAAACCTCTTCAATTTCCTTTTCGCCTACATACTGCATCACCGGGTACTCGGGGATAACGGAGCCGGCTTTAATAAAGATCGGTATCGTTTCTAAAGGCGTCGGTACGGTTAACTCGCCGCCGCCGTCAAAAAGCTCCAGCGTCCAGAAGTTGTACCACTTACCCTTTGGTAAATAAACGACCCTGCTGGCCTGCCCTGGTTCGAGCACGGGGCATATCAATATTTTATCGCCATAAGTAAACTCATCCTGGCGGAAGTGATTGCCAATTTCGTCCTGCTCCTGCATTACCATCGGCCTTAAAATAGGAAAGCCGTAGCGGTGATGCTCCCAAAATGCCGAGTACAAATAAGGTATCAGCCGGTAACGCAGCTCGATGAATTTGCGGTTGATGGAGGTAAACGGCTCGCCGAAGCTCCATGGCTCACGCTCTTTCGTATCACCGGCCGAATGCGCCCTCATAAAAGGCGAAAAAGTGCCCATTTGTATCCACCGGGTAAAGAGCTCGCCGTCGGGCTCACCGCTAAAACCGCCTATATCCGTACCGCAAAACGGAATGCCCGATACCGATAACCGCTGGCATTGTATGTTACCCAGTTTTAAATGTTCCCAGGTAGCCACGTTATCACCCGTCCAAACCGACGAGAAACGCTGCACGCCCGAATAGCCAGCCCTGGTTATGGTGAAAGGACGTTTATTTTTCATGATGGTGCGCAGACCTTCGTAAGTGGCGCGTACCATTTGCATACCGTAAATATTGTGCGCTTTACGATGCGAGCCACGGTAACCATCGTACTGGTGCCTTACATCGTCGGGGAAAGTGCCCGCCCCAAATACCGCAGGCTCGTTCATATCGTTCCATACCCCTGCAACGCCCATTTGTACCAGCTCGTCGAATAACCCGCCCCACCAGGTACGTACTTCCGGATTGGTAAAGTCGGGAAACTGGCAGCGGCCCGGCCATACATGGCCCTCCATAAAATAATCATCGCAGCGGCGGCAGAAGTAGCGATTGTCCTTGCCTTCTTTAAACACCGAATAGTTATCGTCAACCCGTATCCCCGGATCAATGATCACCACGGTTTTGAAGCCATCGGCCGCCAATTCCTTGATCATCTTTTTGGGGTCGGGGAAGTATTTGCGGTTCCAGGTAAAGCACCGGTAACCGTCCATATAATCAATGTCGAGATAGATCCCGTCGCAGGGTATTTTATTTTGCCGGAAACCTTTGGTGATCTTTTTTACTTTCGATTCGGGATAATAGCTCCAGCGGCATTGATGGTACCCAAGCGCCCAAAGGGGCGGCATCGGGTGCGTACCGGTTAAAATATGGTAGCTTTTTACCACGTCCATCATGTGCGGGCCATGGATATAATAATATTGCAACTCGCCGCCATCAGCCCAAAAACTGGTCTTCATCGGATCCTCAGCGCCAAAATCGAAATTTGCTTTAAAGGTATTGTCGAAAAAAATGCCGTGAGCTATTCCTTCATGCACGCTGATGTAAAATGGAATACTGCGATAAAGGGGGTCCTGGTTCCAGGCGAATGAATAAGCATCGGTGTTCCAATTCTTCAACCGCTTACCCCGCAGATTAAACTCGGTGGGCTTGTCGCCTAAGCCAAAAAAGCTTTCTTCTTCGTGGCAGGTTTTTGTACAGTATACATAATACCCTCCAAATTTTACATTTTCCTCCCAATGCATGGGTGCAGCATCCATGCTGGTTACATGGCCCAATACGTCCGAAAATGAGATGAAAAAATCTTCTTTCCGGATATGGCAATTTACCACACTGGTAGACACCCTAAACTCGGTTTGGGTTTCGGTAAGGGCGTACACAGTGGCCTTGTGCTCCAGTTTTGGTACCGCGTATGAAAATTCTTCTAAAAAAACGCCATGCGGCGCCAGCCTGACGCGAATCACTTCGTCGGTAACCACTACAACCTCTACCTTGGCATCGCCATCGGTAAAAAAGAATTTATTGCCCGCCTGGTCGGCATGGTTGGGAACGCCCAGGTATTTTTTTATGATGGGCTTTATACCTTCAGCAGGATTGTTTAAATGCTGAAACTCCTCTTCCTCCTCGATCAATTTATTAGCAAGCAGCTCCTGGTTTAGTATATTTTCTTCCATTAAAGTTCGTCTCCGCAAATATGTACATTGTGTATAATTTACGCAATATATCAATTGCTTTAAAGTTTGTGAACAACTATAACAATAACCAATCCACTATGTTGCGCCTAAAGCTCACTTTTTATTTCATATTTGGCCTTTTCCTTATCACCATCCTGAACATACAATACAGATAGGGCGGCAAGGAACATAAAAACGCCGGCCATTACGATCACATCGATGGCATGGTTATGAAAGATATATTTTACGATAAGACTGCCGGATACGCTATTAACTATTTGAGGGAAAGTGATAAAAAAGTTGAATATGCCCATGTAAACCCCCATCTTTTTTGCAGGAATGGCGCTCGACAATATGGCATACGGCATGGCCAGGATACTTCCCCATGCCAGGCCGATACCCACCATTGACAGGATAAGCAGATAATGGTTTTGAATAAAAAATATAGAAATTAAGCCGATGCCACCCATGGTTAAAGAGAAGGCGTGTGCTTTTTTGCGGCTGGTGGCCCTGGCTATTTTGGGGAGAAGCAATGCATAGACGGCCGAAACAAGGTTGTAAACGCCAAACATTACGCTTACCCAGTTGGCGGCATCGTTGTAGGCGACAGATGAGGTATCGCCCGTTTTAATGTGATATACATGATCAACTATTGCAGGGGTGGCAAATACCCACATGGAAAACAGCGCGAACCACGAAAAAAACTGTACCAGGCCGAGCTGCTTCATGGTTGTTGGCATATTTACCAGGTCGGTAATAATATGAGCCACGCCGCTTTTCTTTTTCTCGACAGTCTTTTCTTCCGGGTGGAAGCTTGCATATTCGGCCGGCGAATACTCTTTTGTGCGAATTATCGTCCATAGTATAGAACCTATCAATACTAAACCTCCAATGTAAAAGGAGAACTTCAGGTTATCAGGTACCTGTCCCGGCGGCGCTGTTTTGGCGATATGAAAAAACTCGGCAAATACATAGGGCAGCCACGAACCCACGACGGCGCCAATGCCGATCAGGCATGTTTGTACCGAAAATCCTGCGTTTACCTGGCTGTCGGGCAGGTTATCGGCCACCAGCGCGCGAAAAGGCTCCATGGCTACGTTAAACGAGGCGTCCATGATCATGAGCATGCCCGCACCCACAATAATAGGCGGTATGATGGCGGCTAAAAGAGATGAGTTCGGCATAAAAAACAAGGACAATCCTGACAATATCGCCCCCGTTAAAAAATACGGTTTTCTGCGGCCCAGCCGGTTCCAAGTCCTGTCGCTGTAATGACCGATGAGCGGCTGGATGATCATCCCGGTAAGGGGAGCGGCGAGCCAAAACCACGATAAATTGCCGACATCGGCACCAAAGGTCTGCAATATCCGGCTGGCGTTACCGGTTTGCAGGGCAAAGCCGAATTGAATGCCGAGAAAACCAATGCTCATATTCCATATCTGGGCGTTGGTTAACCGGGGTTTTTGTTTGATACTTGTCGCTGTCGTCATGGTTTATTGGTTCAATAGTTCATTAGTTCAATCGTTTATTGATTCATTGGTTTTTTCTGTCCCAGCTTACACCAATAAACTAATGAACCAGTGAACAAATGAACAATAATTAAAATTCAAGCAGCATGCCGCTTGACGGAGCCAAATTAAGGGCGATCCCTTCTGCGATATTGGCGGTATTAAACCTGGCCCCGCTCAACAGGTCTGTAAATTCGCGGCCGCCTGTTAAATTCAATTGTTTTAACAGGTCATCCGGAAATTTAACTTGTATGCTGCGCGGGCTGCGGTTAAAATTGGTTATCACTAATATACGTTGTTTAGCGGTATATCGCAGATAGATATATAATCGCTGGTCGAAGCCGGGCTGATGTTCGTTAGCCAGCATCAATTCATAAAATTTTCCTGAATGCAGGGCCTCGTTTTTATGCACGGCATTTAACAGTGTACTATAAAATGCGCGCAGGCGTTTCTGATCTGCCGATAACCGGCCGCCATCGAAGGCGCCGTTATTCAGCCATTTTTGATGCTCGGGCACGCCCCAATAATCAAAGATGCTGGTGCGGCCATCGTCGCCGCCAAAGCCTTCTACGCCAATGGCCGGTTCGCCAACTTCCTGCCCCGAATATACCATTACCGGTCCTGTGGATAGTGTGGCGGTGACAATCATGCCCGGCACGGCTAGCCATGGGTCGCCGGCAAAATCCCTGGAAGCAATGCGCTGCTCATCATGGTTTTCCATAAAGCGAAGCATATGTTCGTCAATGCCATTGGTGTCATGGTTCCATACGCGGTTAATGTCCCAGGTTGTTGCATTTGGCTCATCGCGTGTTAGGCGTTTAATGGCATCGTAAAGGCCCACTTTATCGTACAGGTAATCAAACTTGCCGGTAAAAATGTATTTACTGTATAAACCGGTAGTATAAGCTTCGCCGATAAATATAAGGTCGGGATGTTCAGCTTTTAGTTTGGGAATTACCCACCCCCAAAATTCAAACGGTACAAATTCAACCATGTCGCATCGAAACGCGTCAACACCTTTCGCGCTCCAGTAATGTAAAATATCATACATTTTATTCCAAAGCGGCGGGATAGGGGTAAAATAGGTTTTATTGCCGTGCTGGTAGTCAATGCCATAGTTGAGCTTCATGGTTTCAAACCAATCGTTTATCCCAGGTGCAGCGCTGAAAACGTTGTTCCCCGTCGCCTTTGCGGGATCTTCGTGAAACCGGCCGTCTTTACGCGAGCTGTGAAAATCATCGCCGCCGGGGTTATAGCCCGGTGGCACTGTAAACGGCTGGCCGGGTATATAATAAAAATCGTTTTTAGGGTCGAATGCTTTGGTGTTATCGTCATCCTGGCCAAAGTCGCGAACACCGGCCGGTTTAACGTTCGACGCATAAGTGCGCGCCACGTGGTTGGGCACCAGGTCCATGATCACCTTCAAACCGTTCTTATGGGTCCTCTTGATTAACGCCTCGTATTCGGCCATCCTGTTCTTTACATTCACGGCAAGGTCGGGATCAACGTCGTAATAATCTTTAATGGCATAAGGCGAGCCGGCCCGGCCCTTTACCACATCAGGGTCATCCGGTTTAATACCAAACCGCGAATAATCGGTCATGGTGGCATGCTCTATAACCCCGGTAAACCAAACGTGCGTGAAGCCCATCTTTTTTATTTCGCGCAGGGCTTTGTCATTGATGTCGTTAAATTTACCGACACCATTCTCTTCAATGGAGCCGTTGGTTTTATTTAATGTTTTTGTATTACCGAACAGGCGCGGCAGTAATTGATAGATAATAAGTTTATTACCCGTTGGCATTTGTTCCATTTTTGTGCTGTGCTTTTTTGAAGGCAATAATTGTGCAGAACTTGTGTCTAAAACCATGAGCGCTGCCAAAATAAGTGTCAATTTTAACTTCATTTCACAGTTTTAGCATGTTGTCTTAATCGTTTTTTATGTGCCAATACTCCCCCGACGCTGGAAGCAATTAATAAAAATGGAGACAATGCAATTAAAACAAAGCCCAATATTGACACGAAACATGCAACTAAAAGGCACAACGCAAATACCGGCATACAAGGCATCAATATGGCAGTAAACATATTGTATGTCTCCTTTTTCTCGAGAAAAGAAATCATCGTATAGCCTATTGTTGCCGAGACCGCTAGCGCTAATCCATTACTTGTTACAATTATTAACGCCTCGCCGTACCTATATGCAAAAAGAAAATGGCATAACCAAACCACTACAGCAATAACCGTACTTGTGATGATTATCCATTTTGTACTTTTCATTGCTATGCTTCAACCAATAATTCATCGTTGGCTTTTACCAATTGCTCTTTATCATGAATTAAGACTGTTGTCTCATTACCCGAAAGGTTTTTGATCTGCACACCTTCGCGGCTTACCTTGATGTTTAGCAAGGCATCCCTGAAGCCGATATTGAACGAAAACGACTTCCATTTGCCGGGCAAAAAAGGCTGAAAGCAAAGTTTACCGTTGCGTACGCGCATACCCGCAAAACCTTCAACCACCGCCATCCAGGTGCCTGCCATCGAGGTGATGTGACAACCATCCTCCGTGTCGTTATTATAATCATCGAGGTCAAGCCGGGCGGTACGCAAATAAAATTCATAAGCGCGGGCCTCGTCGCCTAATTTAGCCGCTAAAATGGAATGGACACAAGGCGACAGTGACGATTCATGCACCGTGCGCGGCTCGTAAAAATCAAAGTTGCGGCGAATGGTATCGAGGTCGTACTGATCTTCAAAGAAGTAAATCCCTTGTAAAACATCGGCCTGTTTAATATAGCATGAGCGCAATATCCTGTCCCAGCTCCATTTCTGGTTGATGGGGCGTTCGTTGGCCGGTAGGTCTTTTACCAGGATTTGTTCCTTATCCAGATACCCGTCCTGCTGTAAAAATACCTGGAGCTTTTCATCGAACGGCAGGTACATTTTTTCAATGATATCGCTAAACTTTGCTGTTTCTTCGGCCTCGTTAAAATTTAATTTGCTAACCAGCGCGGCATATTTTGCCGGGTCGGAACCCTTTACCTTTTCGGCGACCTCCATGGTATATTGCATGCACCAGGTGGCCAGCTTGCTGGTGTACCAGTTGTTGTTTACGTTGTTCTCGTATTCATTCGGCCCGGTTACGCCCAGCATTACATATTGCTGTTTATCGTCCGACCAGTTTACGCGCTGCGACCAAAAACGGGCGATTGCGATCAGCACTTCAAGTCCATAGTCGGCCAGGTAAGCTTCATCGCCGGTATAGCGAACGTAATTAAAAATAGCATAAGCAATGGCGCCGTTGCGGTGGATCTCCTCGAAGGTGATCTCCCATTCGTTGTGGCATTCGGTGCCGTCCATGGTAACCATGGGGTATAGGGC